>Ga0116227_10001183_pt1 | contig 57017 bp, 43 predicted proteins | sample S1TSphgellanicum_FD_89693 | JGI IMG/M metagenome (GOLD analysis project Ga0116227, IMG submission 89693) | Host-associated microbial communities from peat moss isolated from Minnesota, USA - S1T2_Fb - Sphagnum magellanicum MG | ecosystem: Host-associated > Plants > Peat moss > Unclassified...
CTTTTGCCCATAACTTGGGCTGCAGATGTCCGAATGGCCAATGCGAGGCCATTTTCGATATCTACGTTTCAAGACCTTTCCAATGACACCAAGAACACCCTAATGCGAGGTGTTTTGGGCCTTGCTGTCGAGCCCTAAACATTCAGGAGTCCCGGAAGACTCCCAACCTCCAACTTTTCCAAGTGTTGGGCTTCACCCCCACACTTGGCCAAAGTGGGGTTGCGACAATTTTGTTATAAGTTGAGAGCACGACATTCAATGGTGCATTTCTTAGATGTCCACCAGTTTAGAAGACACAATGCACTCACATCGCAAGCGTAGTTTCTATTATAAGTTGAAGGATATCGTGTTTTTTTTCAAATATCGAAACATTTTTCCCAGAGAGGTTACAATGGAAGATTTGGGAATGTCTGTCGCCGCTGTAGTAGATGCACAACTGCTCCATTGGCGATCGAGCGCATAACGAAGAAACCTCATTGTCGTTTTTGAAGAACAGTGTCGGAGTTTGCGCAAGAGGGTTCACATGGGGAGCAGGCGAAAGAAGAGCATGGAGAAGTCCTTTTTAGGCGGATACAAGAAGCAGAGACGACTACGGCACACGGAGGTTCGGTGGCGCTCAGGAGCATGGATACCTCGAGAGCGGCACGTTTACAAGGCATTTCGGATGACGGTGCGACAAGTGAAGATCTGGCAGTAATCCTCAAAGGGAAAGAAGAGTCGTAGGAGGCAACTTCAGCAGCACAAGCGGAGCGTGCGAAGCTAGAAGATGGGCTCACAACTGCCCAATTTTTTCCATCCGAATCATGTACTATTGGAGCAGCAGTTGTCTAGCAACGTAAGGTAGTAAGACGTTTCTGTCTTTCCTAGCAGAGAGCCTCTATTCGTTCCCAAGTATGTTTTTTCGTGAGGGATCTACGTGGATTCTCAGGAGGTCATCAATCATACCAATTTTCCGTCGCGGAAAGATCGTTTCCGCATATCAAACCGGTTTGGAGGCATGGCCACTTGATATGACGGAAAGTTTCAATGATTCGTATGGAAACATCACTACAAGAGCCTTGAAGGTCCATCTCGGTCATTTTTTTTTCGAGTCGTTGAAGCGGTAAGCCTCCATTTAAATTCCTCACCCCGATTTTGTATTATCCTTCTGTTTAGCTATTGAAGGTCAGTGAACACGAGCGGAGGTTTATTCTCGTCTTGCATTTGGTGTATTTTCCATGGTTGTGTATATAGTGGTTTAAAGGAGGACACACAAACATCTACTATAATGCTCGGGATAAACATGTCCTGGAAGGATGCGGCAACTGTATAACATTATCGTGGGCGGAAATGATGTTGACAGTCAGAAACGCATCACCTATAGTGATCTGGTCAAGCAAACTTGTCAGGTGAAAATTACAATGCAATAATCTTTGATAGATTTAGAAAAGGGGCGATTAGCGATCAGTTTGTTTATGGGGGATTGCAATGTAAAGAATCCAGTACATTTGAGAAAACAAGTGAGCTTAAAAGTGGTGTGTTTGGTGAATCAAGGGGAAATCTTACAAGTTCAAACTCGTTAAGTCAGACAGGGTTTACTTGTAACTGGCAAACCATTTGTGACAAAGGGGAGGGGAAAAAGGTGACAGAGTCTGCATCTACATGCCAACGATGCCAAAGCTTCCAATTGCAATGCTTGCACGTGCTAGGATCGGGGCTATTGACTCGGTACGCCCGTCCGTTTACATTCCTTATAGTCCCCTTGATTCTAAATTTTTAAGGTGTCATATTGCAAATGAAGTTCCAGGAGTTTTTGTCAAATACAACAATCTTGATAAAGCATCGCTGGAATTTCAAAAGCTTTGGTACAAAGGTGTTTCAAAGAACCTGTGAAATAACCCGCGTTGAAAAGAAATTTAGGACATAGACTAACACATGTTTTTTGGCGAATGGAGTTTTCTAGGTGGTGTTTGCAAGATATAGTGCAGAGTCATTAGCAGGTCGCATTCCGGATTGCCAGCGAGAAGTAATTCTTTCATGCTCAGGGGTGCATTGTGGTAACAAAAATTTGCCTTGGGAAAAAAATCGTTGATGATGTTATCCAACTTTGCATTCATCAAGGAAACTTCCGACCTGGTATTCCTAGTTTTTGTTTGAGTCAAGCATTAGAAGAAAGAAATTCTTCCAGGAAATAATGCAGGAATCCCCAAAAGGTGATTTCGAAAACTTGGTAGACATTGAGTTGACAAACATACTAGACCCTACAGGCCTTAATGACTTCTCAGAGTTGTTTCGCTCCTTAGTCAACCTGAGCTCAACATCAGTAACACACCAGGAGGAAGATTGTGCCATGTGCATGGAGTTGGTTAGGAACCTGTACTAAATCAACCACATTGCATTGCAACAGTTGACAATGACGTGTTATCTTCATCACACCAAGGGAGGTACATAACCCGACCATTGTGCACTGAGTTTCGGTTTTGGCAAGGGGTTTTAGGTTTTGTGGATTTTTTGTTATGTTGCTCCTCTTATTCAAAAATTCCACTGAATGTTGTGTGCTACTTTCTATCAGGTAAAAGGATTTTGAAGACCATCGTGGAGACCTTGGCAATGACAATGACCATGGAAATGATGACACTGTTCCACCAAAAGGGTTGCCCAAAGGTAAAAAGGCAAACGGTAGTTCCAAGATGTCTACAGGAAATGCACTACTTTTACTTGATCCTAAACAAAATATCATGACCTTGGAATCAACGTGTAAAACCCAAAAGTGTGATGTGGGAAACTTGGTAAGCATTGGGTCACCAGACATTGCAAAGTTGGTGTTTGCATACTTTGGTACCCTTTCAGACTCAGTAGACTGTAGCTTGTGTTCCTAGCTGAACACCCAGGTTGGTACCTAAATTGGCTTCTCAAGAATGAAGTTGTTGATATTTGGGTCCTTTAGCAGGAGACACAACAATTAACCGTCAAATCATCTATGTCACTCCATATTCCACTTCATAGGGTCTTCGATGCCATACTCTCAAAGTTCATCCTGTTCTCTTGGACTGACAACAAAAAAGGCTTTCTCTCAAGGTTGCAAGTTGATTACACTAAAGAAGAGGTATGAACTTTGTATGAATTTTCACATTTTGACGAATATAGCTTTGCCTAAAGGTGTTACAACAAAAACAATAATGCTTGACTATCTATCTATCTTATCTGTTGTTTCAAAATTTACATGTTAGAATCATGTAGCTCAGGCATTGGTAGAAATTGTAGACATCTACAACATTTTCAGCTTTGTATTATTCCGTTTGGCACATGACTGGCAACATGTTGGGTAGTGGTGGATTATAATGTCAATAAAGTGCTTTGCTTTTGCTAGTTTTTCACAGCTCTGTCTGACATTGACATGTATTGTCCTATTGTTGGACAAGTGCTATCTTTACTCAAGCTTCCATTACATATTACAATATGGATGGCTAAGGTAAATGTTTTATGTCCTCCTTGGAAGTGGAAGCTGAATATGTGTGAGTTTGACACGCTCCCAAGTTCCTAATTAGACCCAAGATGGGTCTAAGTTACTCAAACAACGGAATTGCGAGGAATTCAGGGCACGCTCCCAACTCTTAACACTAGAAGGGGTAGAGGGGCAGAATTGCGAAGAATTCGAGGCACGTTCCCAGCTCTCAGCACTAGAAGGGGTTTAGGGGCGTGTTGAAGTTTCAGGATGGGACTAGGAAGAGTGATAAGCTTTAGTTACTTACTCGAACCTACATCAAACCAACCAACAAGTTAGTTAGATAACTTTATGGAGCACTTTTAATGCTAGGACAAGCCACGGGCAACTTTGGACTCACAAGACTCACCACGGTTCGGACTGGGGTGAAGCCACCACCTTCCCCCATATAGTATTCTTTGCGTCTCTCTGTGGCACCTACATCCAAATGGCTTTTTGTCCCGAGATTCCCAAGGAGGAGTCCTCAAACTATTCCGGTTTGGACTCTCGGGACTTTGCAAGGTCATAATTCTTTGTCCAGAACTTCGATTGGGATGAGGTCTGAAGCAAACTTGTATTTCTCCTTGAGAGCTTTCCAATGGTGTATCGCACTCCACCTGCACGCACCGGGGTCGGGTCAATTCCCGACTTTTAGTGGTCGGGAGTTAAACTGCCAGTTTGACTCCCGACCTTTCTTTTTGCCATAATTTGTGCTGTAGATGTTCAAATGGCCCATGCGAGCCCATTTTCGACATTTACACTTCGATAACTTTTCAATGATATAAAGAACACCCCAATGCGAGGTGTTTTGACCCCTACAATCGAACTCTGAAGTTTCGGGAGTCCCGAAGGACTCCCAAGTTCCCATTTTGGGAGTGTGAGTTTCATCTTCACACTCTTTCAAAATAGGGTTGCGACAGAGTTGGCTACAAACAACACTTTTTTTGGGAAATTGTAACATGAGAATGATGGTCCAATTCATTGCACTTTGTGCCTTGTCAAGAGGTTTACATATTGAGTTTTCAAGGGAGGATATACTTTTTGGGGCTTCTTCATCCTAACCATTGTGTTCACTTTAAAATAGATTCGAGCAAACCAATGGCAGCATGTATCAGGGGATTATAATCGATTGCAGTTAATCTATCAGGGCAATTTTTGGCAAGACTAGTGAGTTTAGCACTATACATGTCCTTTACCTTTGGTTGTCATGCCTATTATGGCTGTATTGCAAGCTTGGGTTCTCACTTCTTTTTGTTTGGGGTATTGCTACCCATATTACATTGCTTGAAACTGTCTTCGTGATGAGTCTCAAGTGCTCCATGCATGTGTGCGAAGATGTTTAGCATACACCAGTGTAATCATTGTAGTCTTTAGAACAAGATCTGAGGAAATAATTACATCTCTATATTGATCAGGGACAGCTTTTGTTTTCAGGTCTTCTGCTCCTGCAATTTTGTGCTGTTGCGAAAGAAAAGATAGAACATGCTATTGTCTTGCGAATGGCAGAATGCTTTGATGTATGGTGTTGCAACCTGGGGAGAACCTTTCTTTACTTGAATTATCAAAGAGGAACTGTGGCTGATAATCTCTCTGCAATAAGTGAGGAATTAAGATTGTGGACGAAATAAGCCTTGGGGTTGTATGGTCCTTAAAGAAATGTAAAATGGTTTTTACTAGAAGTGTTTTTGACTCCAAAGAGACCCATCCTGTGATTGAACTCTAATACTAATGACCTCAACAGTAAAGCAGGATACATGAACAACTATTTTCCCTTCTCAGTTCAATCCTCAAGTCTTCAAATCACATTGACTCCCAGACATCCTGTCTCCTTACCAGTTATCTTCATTTAGTTTAATGAAAGTATAGAACAGCTCTACTCACCTAGCTGGTTCTGTAAGGGTGGTACACCTTGTTTCTTGCTATTGTGTGTATGACAAAAAATCAGAAAACCTTCCTCTTAGCACCAACCTCAACCAGTTTGGTAAAAAGCTGTTTCAAACACTTTTATTATTATTTTTCAAACACTGTGATGTGTAACTGAAGGGGTGCATTATGCAGCTATTTATTCTGCTCAATATATGAGAGACCTCATTTGGATCTCCTAGGGTAGGATAGGGTTGAGTTTTCGATATGCCTGAGAGGGCTATGGTGGAGTTGAAGTAGAAACTTCTTCATGTGACAGCACATGTGAACAAATAGTTAATACTTTTCACTTCTGTCTTCTTGGGACAGCTGCAGGATCTAGTGACCTCTGCCTGAACTGGAAATAAAATGTTTACGTTCTCACCTTCGTATATTCAGGACTTTCTTTGCATAATATTGCTGGTGGGCTTCCTTCCTAAATAAGATTTCAAGATCTCTGACATTGCTTGGATAAAGAACTTTCAGATTATTTATGAAACTTATACTGCACTGATCACTGGCTCTAATTTGTTTTATCTATTTTTCTTATGCTTCTATAGATAATGAAAATGAGAGAAGAAGATCAAATTCTGGTTGTTGCAACTGTAGTAACACCAGTTTCTTCCAAACTCAGCAAGAAGAAGCAGAAATTTTCATACAACAGCTTAACATTAAGGATTCATGTGACTCTAGCACTTCTGCAAGTCAGTTATGGAGGCTTTCAAGTGCTCACAAGAGTGGCACTCCTTGGTGGTCTTAGTCAATTCATGTTTGCCATCTACAGAAATGGTATTGCTGCTCTGATTCTAGCTCCATTTGCCTACTTCCTGGAAAGGTAATTTGCCTCCTTTGTGTGTGTTACATGTGTGTGTGTGTGTTTCCTCTACTCTCCTACCAATCTCAGGAATCCTGGCACAAGGAGCTGGTCTGAGTGAATTGGTATAGTGTGAATTGTGGCCAATGTGATGCCCTGCTGTTCTTTTGATCACCAATTCTTGCAACTCTGCAGCTGGACTTGATGGGTCACTGGAATTCAACAAGATTTGGGTTTCTCCACAAACAGAGAAAGCCACAAAGCACATCAATAAATTTAGGTAGTCTTCAAGTTTGCTATCATGGGGACCATGCATTTTGCTTATCATTCTTTTTTTGGTCTAAATCTTCTTGTGTGTTTTTATCTGCAGCAACAAGAGACCCTCTTATTTCAAATTCTCCGACTTCTTGCGTTTCCAGGCTCTTGCTTTCACAGGGAAGGGAAGGCTGGTTATTAGTTCTGATTCTATTGAAATTTCTTTCAATGCTAATGGTAGGCTACCCTAAACATCTGTGCAAATGTGTGTAAAATCACTTTTTCTCAAAGTTTCAGTTTTTGTCATGCCAAGATGCCCCATTCATTTTGCAGCTTTTGTAAGGCAACATGGATATTGCAAGCAACATGAGCATTGACTTTGTAGCTTAGTTCTTGCAGGAGCTCTAACGTCATCATTGTGGTGCTCCTTTCTCTTTTATGTGCAGCATTGTGGGAAGTCAACAGCTGTTTCTAGCAGGATTGTCATTAACATCACCCATGTTGGCTGCTGTTTCGCAGAACATGATTCCAGTGTGCACATTCCTGCTTTCTGCTTTTCTTGGGTAAGGGCTTTTTATATCAGTCTCAGATACTACCACCCTCTGAATCTGCTTTTGTTTACATCTCTGACCCACCCCAAGAGAGTCACTTGAGAGAGTATTTCTCTTCTTTGTTGCTTACAAAGATCAGATCCCCAAGAGACTTGATTGAGGGATCTTCTGTTCTCTATTGAGTTCAGAATGATGTGTTTAGTTGAGTGCCATGTTGCACATGACCTAGCTAAATAGCAGCAGACAAACAGGGGTTGTGATTCAGAAAATCTGGGGAAATGGCATTCCAGTATTTCTTGTGGTTTTTGTGTTCATCCCAGATCTGAATTGTTGTATTGATGACGGTGGATCTAAAAGAGGGTTCCATCTCAGTTTCATTTGTAGTTGTTTGTGACTGCTGCAACACTGGGATGAATGAGGTGAAGATGTCATCCTGGGTTATCTTCTGGTTTTCTGCAACTCCGAACATTAGAGAGGCTGCTTGTGGCAATCTTTTTTGACACAATGGTGTGTTAATGATGTGTTGTTTGAGCATGTACAGGAGGAATCTTTACAATATAATGTTAACCAATGGTTGTGTGTGCAGGATCAAACCCAGGTAGGAATGAAGATTATGTGCTCTCAGATTTCTGTTCTGGTGGTAGTTGCCTGTCACTTCAATTCCATATTCACTCAACCTACTTTCGCCATACAGGTATCATGTTTTACTGTTGCAGATAGCAATGAGTTTGCTGTTGTATAGTTTGAGTCTTCTTGTTGACAATTTACGGATGTGTATGTATCAGCTCTGTGGGGCATTGAGTGACATTCGAGCAGATCACGTGAAATTAAGTGGTATACTGGCTGAGGTGGCTGACTTCTGTCAACCAAAGGTACTTCCTCTCTTGCGGCTGGATGTTTTCAGTTTCTTCGTGACTTGAATTGTGTGGGTGGGAAGACCTTATTAGGCTTTCCATCAAACATCATGATGGTCATGTGGTTCAAAGAACCTTTTGTTGGGTCTTTGTGGTGTCTTATCTCTGTTGGTTACTTGAACTGTCAACAGGATATGTATCTATTTTCTAGTGAAGAGTGATGTGTACAGTTATGGTGTTGTGTTGCTAGAGCTTCTTTCAGGGCGCAAGCCTGTGGACATATCTCAACCGCACGAAAAAGAAAATTTGGTTACATGGGCACGCCCACTCCTTTGCAGCAGAGAAGGGTTAGAAATGCTGGTAGATTCTGGTCTACAAAATAATTTCCATTTTGATGATTATAGAAGGATGGCCGCCATTGCTTCCATGTGTGTGCAACTTGAAGTGTCACATCGGCCTTCCATGGGTGAAGTTGTGCAAGCACTTTTGCCATTATTCCAGGACTCTACTGCAGCTAGTGACTCTAGTCCCCAAGAAGAGTTCTCAGCCCCAGGCAGAACTGGAATTTCAATGACAACCTCCAGTCAGGCAAATCCACAAAATTTGTCCAGCACTTCCATCAATAGTTCTGATTATGACTCAGAACCTCTTCATCATCAAAATGGACAGTCTCTCTCATCAGAAATATCAATGGGCTCTGGCCGACACATCAGGCAGCTCATAGGTTCTTTCCATCGTCATAGCACCTCATTCATGAGCCAGATACCATTAAGAAACAACCCAGCACCACAGTCTAGAGATAGGGGTATGAAGGGGGTGGCGAAGAGTGACCATGGCAGCACTCGAGACAAAGGAAAATAGACACAAAGAGGCTTCTCTAACCACTAATTGGGCATGAGGATGTGTGATTCTTCTCTACTTGTTAGATCTTGGGTTATTTACAATTTTTGATTACAAGAGAATGGGTTGTTGTCTTCTGTGTCTTTGGTATTAGTCACAAAACCTTCACAATGATAAACCAAGCCATTACTAATGGACTACACCATTAAAAGTGTTCAACTTTTGTCAAATTTTTTATTTCACACATTCATTTCACATTAATAAACATAGTGATTAAACCTTGACGACACCTAGTGGTTAAAATTAATAGTTAAATTAAATAACTAAACAAAACATAATAGTTAAATTAAATAACTAAAACTTAATGATTAATCTTAGTGTTTGATTTAATAATTAAACATAATGATTAGATCTCAACTAAACCTAGTGATTAAATTTAATGCTTAAATATAGTGGCTAAACTTAGTTGAAAAACTTAATAGGGTGCAAACAAGATAACATGAACCGCATCTACCTACTTTTGGGATTGCTTTTGGGAGAATATGTTTTTAAAATATTATTAAAAAAATTTCAAAACAAAATCATATATATATATATGTCAAGGTTTATGTAAAAAATTTCAAAATATATGTAATTTTCAAAAGTTTTGAAGTCTATTTATAAATTCTTTTAGTGCTAAAAAATACGAGTTATAACATTTAATGAGTGCTTTGAAAAACTTTTTATTCATATTGAATTTTTTTCAAATTAATTCACATGTCTCAATGATATTCATCTTTGATAAAGAAGCATCATCAAACACTTGGGATGGCACCATTTTTTTTCTTCCCTAGTACACATTCTTGAGATTGTGTGCCTTGAGAGATATTGTATTCAAGATTGTTGTGGCATTTTTTGAAGAAGTGTGTAATGTCATATTTTCATTCTTTTTGCAAGCATACCAAAGTTTTCCAAGACATATTGTTTATTACTTTTTCATGATAGGTTCTTGTTTTGAAGTTTTGCATTGTCATAAAGGTCTAAAAGTGAGATTTGATTTTTCCAAAATTTAAAGTATTTGAAATTAGTACTTATAGAATATCCAATTGGAAGTGTGTTTACTACCATTTCTATGGAAATCTAGCGGTCTATTTAGACTATTGATTTTTGAATTATTTTATAAATAATTCTTATGTATATTGATTTGGTAAACATTACCAACAATTTGTTTTGATGCTACTATTAGTCACAATACTTGTAGGAGTGTTTTTTCATTCTCTACAATTGTTCTTCCTTTTGTCACAACCCAATAAACTATATTATAAGTGGCCGTAACAATGTGGACCTTGTAAATCCAACATATTAAGGACTATCAGCTAATTCTAAGGCCTTACCTATTTGACTTTTAATTTTCTTGAATCAGATCTGGGCCTAGTTTTAAAGAGAACTACTTGACTTGAGCTCGTTCTTCCAATAGGTCTTCTCCCATAGAGACCCCGTGTGCCAATTCTTGAGGGTCGGACTCAACTTGGGACCCAAAGCTGGCCAACAATGGTCACAACCCCTACAAGATTTGGAGATATATATATATATACACCTTGTCCTTCCTTTAAAGATGTTGGTAATCCAATCAACAACCCACAACAAGAATCCAAAATTTACAAACATTTTGTCATTCACTAACTTAAACTATGTATAGAAAGAAAAATATAATAAAAGAATTTGTTTTTTGGTGGGATTAGGGCAGCTTCTACCATGTACATAAATAAACAAACAAACAAACATGGTTGATAGTGTAATATAGTGACAACCAAGGTTGAACTATGTAAAGAAGTGGTAAGAGTTTGATATGTTTACTCGTCCTGGAGGATGGGTCAAGCTTGAAGATGGGGAAGTAGATGTTGTTATGTGATATATGCTCATATAACAACAAGCACAGCAGCAATCAGAGACTTAACTCAAATCAAAATTATTGCAAATATTGATTGTTGCTTTCATGTTAAAGTCATGGGGGTTTAATAATGGAGGTTTTTGAGCATGACTAATATGACCAAATCAACCAGCCTTAGCTGATTGTGTAGGAAGTTGATTCTGCCTTGCTCCTCCTGTGCACTCCCCCTGAGGGAGGTTTTTCCCCTTGTGGGTTCCCTGTAGAAAGATTAGACTACTCTTCTGGATGGCGGGACTTGGTATTGGGCTAAGGCCCACTTTAGATGAGGTCCAAGGTTCGGAAAATTAGGAACCAATTTGGTCTCATTTGAAGCAAATTGAATCCTTGAGTTCGACCCTGCCTTGGACCCTGCCTTGGACCCTAGCTTGCATCTTGGTTCTCCAAATCATGATGAGCTCTCTCCTTTGAGCTCTGTTTTTTTGGGTCCAAACCAATTGATTTTCCCTCCAAAATGGTGCCATGTAGGTTTGGGCTCAATTTGCCACTCATTGGTCTTGGACCCGCATGTGAAGTAGCCCTAAGTGACTTCTAATAAGTGCAAGGTGCAATTGGGCCACGGTGAACCAGCACCATAATGCCATTCTGGATGGATGCTATGTGGACAGGAAAGTCTTTTTCTGTTGTATTCCTGTCATATAGCTAACCATCCTGGTTAGTTATGTCCTAACTATCCACATGTATCTACCTATCTAGTACCCTCCAAGCACCTAACCTATCTACTTACTAATTGATACTTGCCCACTTTGCATAGTTAGTTACCCTCTGGAGGTCTTCCTTATTCCAGTAAAGCCCAAACCCATGTCCTCCAACTGTACCCTACGCTTACCAAGGTGGAACCTTAGTAACTTGGTTTGTGATTCATCCACAACTGAGTCATTTTTGGTTTCCAGTGGACATTGCACTAAGTATCCTAATGAATTGAATTTTCCTTTTGCAAAAGAATAGTTGTAGACACAATAAGGACTGAGAGTTTTTTTTGTCCTGATGATCTGCAGTTTTTAAGGAGTTTGTTCAACAAAAATGGAAAGGAGACACTTCTGAACTGAAGTCTCTCCACTCGGAATTCACAAGGTTGTGTTTGTCTAATGGGGAGGACCACAAGAACAACACCCTTACAGGAAAGCCCGCCACATAAATCTGACAAGTTTTGGACAACAATTTATCGGGGGTCGGGTGGATCACCACCCCCAATCATGAAATCCATAATTGGAGGTGCCCCAGCAAAAAGATTGGGTTCATAAAGTCATGTTATGAACCATGGCAGAAGCAACTCTAAACTCAGATTTCTGATCTACCAGTCTTGATCAGCCACCCATTAGCACAAAGGATCACTTTGCAAATTGGTGAAATTGGCACTTGTGGTGACACACACCAGCTGAAGTAAGTGTATAATCAAATGAATTTTCCACCATTGAAACCTAAAGTACTGAAAGAGTAATTGGAAATAACTAAAATATTTGTTTGCTGCAGAAATAAGGCATCAGGACTCAGGATGCCAGTTCCACATTAGTACTACAAGTAAAGCATTGTACATATATTAGTTTACTCACTACTACTTCCCCCATTATGGATGGATATGCCGGCCATTCAGCAATTTGTGTCTATGTAATGGTTCACAAATCACAGTTCCAATCCAATCAAGTTCCCAAATACATTCCCCAAGATGTTCACAATAGCACCTTGAGTTTTATGTTTTATCCCATATGGTTTGCCCAAAGTTCAACTCCCATATATATAAACATTTGTTTCAATATTACAACTGGTGTTCCAAAGAGAGTGCTTCCATTGATTGAGGGGGAGGGCCCCAACAACTGTTCCAAAAGAAACTTGATAGTGGGCCAATGAATGTTATGGCTCTTTCAAAAAAGAAGAAAAAAGTTATGACCCCACCCATGAACAATAATTAATATGAAACCACAAATAAGTACCCCACAACTTATGACAGGGTTCTTGCACAATTACTTGTGTCCTTTGTAGGAGAAGATTGTGTTTAGATTCATTATAGAGTATTAGTAGCTTAAGGGATTTTTATAGGCCCCTATGTAATAATAAATAATAGGTCTATTTATTTTTATATGAGGATTTTTGAAAGATGATATATTTTGGGCTTGTGTTGAAACTTGAGATTAGTTATTATAGAGTTATAATATCTTGAAGGATTTTGATTTTGATTTTGTTTTAGAGGATTTTTTTTGAAGATTATATTTTTGCATGGTAAAATATTTGAGTTTTCATAATTCTTCTTTTGCCTTAAGATACTTTTTAATGTAAATGGCAAGGCCACAATGTGACACACCCCTTGTTGATGGAGTTCCAGTCTAGTAGGAGGAGGAGGAGGAGGAGGAGAAGGAGCTTTACTTGCTTCAGTGCCTTGTTGTTATTGTGTCTCTCCCCTTTTTTCTAGTCCTTTCCTGTGTTCTGAACTCCATTTGTTTGTGCTGTTTGGGACCCATTGCTGTTCTCAGCTCTGGAGTTGTGTTTTTCAGTAGTGCCCAAACAGAAATAGGGGCCTTCTCTCTTTGATCAAATACATGTATGTCTCTTCTTCCTCTGCAGCTTTGTCTCATACTCTATTGAAGTTGCAACTGACTCTGTGTGTGTGTGTGTGTTGTATTCGAGTAGCAGATCAATCAACGAGCTGGTTCACAAAGTCTGCTGCAATTTTAGGTTCTGTCATCAACCTCTGTGGGATATAATTTCTGTCTTCAATCTACTGTGTGTCTTGCAGGTGCCAGAGCTAGGGGTTCTCAGCAGCGATTTGGGAAACAGCTCAAATGGATATGGGCATGCGTTGGGTTTGGTGAAGGTTGTTGGATTCTCATGCCAGGTTCTACCCTCATGCATTCTTTTTGTTTTATTAGACTGTGGAGGTGGCTCTCTCATGGGGTGTGGAATCTAGAGGGATAAATTTGGTTGTCCAAGCTGGTTCTTCTTTGAAGGGGAGGAATCTGAAGAGGAACTGGAAAAAGGGAACTAACTGTTGTAGCTAGGAGCTGTCAGGATCGAAATTGAAAGCAAGTTGGAAGTATTCAGGGAGCCGAGAAGAGCTGCAACTTTATCTATTTCTGAGCTATAAGCAGTCAGCAGCACTGGGCTGAGAGAGAGGATCATGGCCATGTTGACAAGAGGGATTTCCTTTCGACGCCAGGGCTCCTCTGGAATGAGCTGGGCAGACAACTGGACCTTCACAGATGCTGGGATGTTCCGCATCCCCAAAGCTTCAGACGTAGAACCAGAGAAAGCTGCAGCACTAGTGCCAGCAAGCCAAAAAGTCCCAGACACTACAACTAATATTGTTGTAGAGACCTCAGGAGTTGTCACTAGTACTGAGCCCATTCAAGTACAAAAAACCACATCTAGCAAGCTACACAGGCGCAACAGCATGTGGGGAATCAGATGGATCAAAAACCCATTCAAGAAATCGAGAGGTTCAACACATAAAACACAATCTCTCTCAGAAATCTCTGCTCTCTGAATAATAATACCCACACTCATGTATGCGTTCTTCATCTCTCACTAATTTCTACATATGCAGTTTGTTAAATCTGAGCTTTCACTAGCATTCGCTTGACTATAAATGTAATTGTTGCAGGGAAAACAGAAAGGAGCTTTCATAGTTTAGGAGAGAGAAAGCAGTATCCGGAATGCATTTGGACGGGGTTACAGGGTTGAAAGAGTTGTGTACCTTGAACAGTGTAGCTGGGCAATGATGAATATGCAGGAGAGAAGAAGATTTCATTGTGGTTTTGGCCGTAAGACTGAATTTTGACATATTCCTGCACTCATCACACAAGTTCAAGTTTGCTCTGTAGTGTCAGAGTTGATCTGCAACACTGTCAAAAGGTGGAATTCGTATGGAAAAGCAAAGTGGGGGAAGATGATGGTACCCACAGCAATTGAATAGATGTGGGTGCTTTTGTTTTCCTGCTTGGTTGATGTTTCTGAGCTTGTTCTCTGGGTCTTTTTTTTCTCTTGTTCTCAAAATGCTTAGCTCTCAACCTTGTCATGTCACTCTAGTGCAAAGATGGAATTTATATGAGTAAAGGACTTGGGGAAGATGAGGATAGCAGCAAAATTGGATGCATTCTGGTGCTTTTGTTTTCCTCCTTGTTCAGTGTTTTCAGGATTTATGATACTGAGAGCTCCCAAGGTTGAGAGCGAAAAACTTGTAGAGAATAAACCTTGTGCAGGTACTTGTCTACAGGAGACAAAGAGGTTCAAGGAAACAGTCCTCAAGTTGTGATTGCATGCAGATAACAATACTGTTTCTTTTCCTCTCTTCTGTACTTCCCAACTATCTTGACTAAAGGGAATTCACAGACAAATGTGACTTCCATGTCTACAGTACCTTTTCAACGAGAGCCCTTGCTTGTCTTGGACCAGGGGAGGGTGTCACAGAGGGAAACTATGTGTCCTTTGCCAGTCACAGCGCACAATGCAAGAGGTGACAAAAAATCCGTTTCAAGGAACTCCCACCACTTTAGGGTTCTGATTCTATCAACCTTAAGGGTACCTCAGAACTTGACATAATTATGAACATCTTTGATGAACACTTTTGACATTATTGTCTGCACCCTTGAAATTATTTGCAGCATCACCTATGAAGTTGAATGGGTCACAAGCCTTTCTTGGCATTCAGATTAACAGTGACCGACAAGGGGTGCTGTCTGGACACATTTTCACTCCTCTGAGCTGAAGATAGCCAATGCTCATGGTGCCCCAGGACTCCCTATTGGTAGTAGCCATGCTGGAAGGTGTGTTCTGGCTCTTCCCAGCTATGAGTATTTTTTTGATAGCCGCCTTTTCCCCCCTTACCACCCTCTCTTCTCATTACTGTGCAGTATCTGCATCCTTTGGAATGACATACTCTTTACAATATCTTCCACAAGACTCTAACACCAAACTGGACAAAGAGCATGGACTGTTCTGGTGCTCTTTGTCTTTTGATGCTGTGTAATTTTTCAGAACAGGGACCAGAGACTATCCAAAGCATTGGAATCACAATTCCAATGAACTGTGAGAAATACACATACATACATATACATTAGGAAAGATGTGACCATACTTAGTAAGAAAAACAGACAGGTGAGGCCAGGTGCAACAATAACAAGGGCTTAAAGTAAAGATTAGATTTCCTAAAAGTACCTCCAAATCCAGAAGATAGACAAGAATTCAAAAGTATTCAGAAGATTTAATTCAAACATCACAGGGTGCAATAGTGATAAGTCTTCTTGTAGAACAAGAGAGAAGAGATTCATTCCAGACCAAACAAGACAACACTGTGAGCTGTTGATACTTTGGTTGAATGCAAAAGCTAAAGCAATTTTTCTATGAGCTGGTCTCAGAAGGGATGTGGTGCATAAGTACAAGAAAGCAACTGAACATTGAGCAGAAAACCAAATAGTTGAATATGTAACCTGCACCCAGTCTAGGAGGAAAAGTTCAGAAGATACAATGCCAGCATACATGGAAGAGACACATTGCCAGTATTCCTAACCTCATAGAATCCAACATCAATGGAACACTTCTGTTTTCTTCTCTCTTTTGTGTACAGAGGGGACAGTGTTGTATTGGACACCAGAAACTGTCAACAATTGCGAAGGAGAAAATGGAAGCCCCTTGAAGACAGCCAGCAATGAGGCTTTCAGGTGTCTTCTTTGCTCAGAGACGTTTGAGCTTGGGCAGCTTGTCACATCATGGGCAAGCAAGCAAAACGGTAATTGTATCCAACAAGCTAATTCAAATACTGAATGGCTCCAAGAGACATAGTTTCTTGGTTTCAGTCATGCAACAAAATGCAAAGAAGGCACATGCATTTGATAATCTATGAAACAAATACATTGGTATCTCAGATATCCAAACCTCATGTGCAACTTTGTCAGGGAAATCCAAGATACTGCAAGTGTTTCTCCTTTCTGACATTTAGACAACTTCACATCTCTGACCTGTAAGGAAAGTCTAGAGTCACTACCAAGCAAGCAAGGATACAGGATTTCAGCCTCAAAGCATAAAAATATATATAAGAGCAAAGAAAACTCCACAAAATGCTTTCAAAATCACTGGTATGTCCATTGCATGACAAGAATTGAATTATCAGATCATCACCTTCATCATGAATGGTGGTGGATATCTGCCATTTCTTCCTGCTGAGATTATCAGCTACATCAGCAGTGTATAAGTGTACAGAAATCTACTCAAAACTCCCAGGAATTAAAAATACAAAGAATTCAATAGTATCCTCATTCAAGCTGCAGCAAATTTCAAGGGTAAGCTTCATTTCATTTTAGCTTTGCCCCTTATACAAGCAAACATACAAGCTGAAGGCATAAGGAGAGAGCTGTGGAGTTCCATGAAACTGAGAACCCCAATCACTCAAGCATCACTCCATCAACCTATCTGGAGTTCATTTCATCTGCGAAAGCTAAGAATAAGCTCAAGAGTTGCTACAATCAGTACTCACACAGGAACTTTGGAATGTCACATTGTGATACTCTCAAGCAAGTGGAGGAAAGGGCCTGCTATTGTCATTAAGACGCCACAAATACCAGGCTCCCAAGGATCGGAAGGGTCGCCAGGATGCAGCAATCTCTGTCATCTGAGAAACAGAAGGCAATGCTTCCAGCTGATACAGTTTCTGAAACCCTTTACGTACACCCAGATCCCCAACTGGAAGGACATCTGACTTGTGAAGCCAGAAGATCATGAACATGTGCACTGACCACACACCAATGCCCTTCACAGCTGTCAGGGCTGCCATGAGTGTCTCCTCATCCATTTGCTGTATTATCTCATCTGAAAGTGCTCCAGTTACAAAGTGGTTTGCAAGATCATGAAGGTAGCTTGCCTTGCGGCCTGAAATTCCAATCTCCCGCATTTGTGAGGCAGATAAGCTTGCAACCACTGCTGGGGTCACTCCTTCTGCATGCTTCTTCTGCACATATGCAAGTGAGCTCACAATGTTAGATGTAAGATTAGGATGCCAAATCCAAAATCAGGCAACAGAATACCCAGTTTCACAGCATCAATATATTGTGAACATCACATTGGCAGCAATTCAGGGAGATGTAAAGGATTAATCGTTGCAGATGGAAGTGGAGGGTTGTGGGAGGGCAATCCATTGATTCCTGTAAGGGATGGGTGGAGGGAGTGGTGGGAACCGCACAGAGAGAGAGAGAGAGAGAGAGAGAGAGAGAGAGAGAGAGAGAGAGAGAGAGATGTATCTCACAAAGTGTGACAAGACGGGTGTAAATTGAATGTGCAGCCTTTGGTGCAAGCTGCTGATATACAATGCTACGAGCTAATGCCAAAAAGCAGCTTGTGCATTGCTCAAATTGAGGGCCCTGGTCATGCCATTCTATCACTGCTTTTAGCTTTGCATCAGCTTCCATCAAGTGCTTTGTGGCTGTAGCTATGGCCTCATTCCCATGGAGACTTAAGGTCCAATCTATCTGCAATGCTTCCAGTGGCATGGAAGGTATCTTCAACTGTTGACCAGAATCCGTACTGACAAGCTCCACAGCCTTCTGACTGATAATGACCTTCCCATCCTTAGACTCCACCTGCAATTCAAGCTTGCTGCTAAAATTGGCTACAGTACTCACTCCAGGGGGACTGCCATTATTCCTTGCACAGGATTTCTGCGTCACTGTATCCAGATTGTCTGGCCCAGAAGTGGTAGCACAACCTCTTGCATCCCTCTTGATGCCCCTCTTGGAAACTCTACTTGATCTCAGAACTCTGAATTGTATGGTGGAGTCCACAACTTTGTCCTTGTTTTCTTGTCGTTTCTGGTGTTGGATTTCCATGGTGTTGACAGCAGGCAGTAGATGGTGCTGCAAAATGAATTTAGTCCTCAATCTCAAGTGCAGTAAAGGGCTCCAGTTGCACATTTTGAGGAAACCAGTGTTCAAATCTTCCTCACATCTTTACCATCACAAACCATTGCACAATTCCATCATACAAGTGACCTACAATTGGACACCTAAAGATCTCCAGAACCAGATCATCTGAATAGATCACTAGGCTGATATAGTTTCTCTTTATCCAAGAGAAATCTGCTTTGAAGCTGAGGTTCTTCACAGAGAAAAAGAACAGTTGCTATGTCCAAATGCCGAGCTTGAGGATGCAGAAGAAAGTGAAAGGAAAGAGTCTATTATCATACTCTCAAAACCCTCACAACCTGCCAATTCAACAAAAGAAGATTTCACCTCAATGAGTCCTTTGCACTTCATCTCCCTCTCTCCTGCTACCACTGCTATCCTCTCCCATCTCTTCACAAAAAAACCCTCGACTATCAGCTCTCTTCTTCCAGCTACCCATAGACAACGCCATCTTCACAGGGACGAAAAGATCCAATTACATTTCACTGAAATTGCAACTCGGTTCTTCCAGTTACATTTGTTCAACCTCTTACATCTTGACACAGAATCGAAACATTCTCCAGACAAAGCTCCAATTTCAGGAAAATCCCACTGTACACGCGAAGTACTATAAAGGAAGCACATTATTACCTTGCAAGTTTCTCAGTCAAGATTGACTCCCCCCAAGAAATTCTTCTTCGTCCTCGTTCTCGCCCTCGTCGTCTTCTTCTTCTTCTTCGTTTTCTCCTTGTTGCCAATAATTGTGCAAGTTCTCACCTAAGGTACCTGCAGATTTCTTCTGCTCTCTTCTCCAATTTTCCAGAGTTCTCTCCCTCGCGCTCAACAGCTGGAGTTCTCTCCCTCGCGCTCAATAGCTTCTCCCTTGTCTCTCTCCACTGGGCGCGCAACCAAGAACGGGAAAAGGGTCACCCGGGATTTCACAGGGCCACGATCAGGTAAAAAATGGGAGTTTCTAGGCCCGACAGTCAATTGCGATTGCTAAATCCCGGGTTGTCCTATTGACCCGATGGTCCAGTGGTAGAGGGTATTTGGAAGCGCCTGCTTTAGTGGTTTTTCTTTTTCTTTTTTTTCATATCGAAAATTCTACTTTCCGAACTGGTCTATAGCCAAATGTGGCTAAATCTCCTTGTGGACGATTGCCAATGTGGCAACGTAACAACATTGGAAAAAAAAAGGAAGAAGCACTGATTTCCAACTGAGCCCAAATTTAAAACAAAAATTAAATTATTAGCTCTAAATTAAAATTATTAAAATTAAATCATTAGCTTTAAGAGGCTTTACTCAAGAAGGTGACCGCACCGGTCTAAGTGCGGGTTGAGTCTGGCCGGGAAGGGAGGGGGAGATAAACCCTAAACCCTAAACAATAGTCGCTTTTACGAAAAGGCTTCTTCTACACGCTATTTGAGAGACGCTTCTTCGACACGCTGCTTGCTACAGGAGTTTTAGATAGGAAGTTTGGCTAGCCGTTCTTAGGAGACGAAAAAAGTGGAAGTCCGCGGGAAGGATCAAAATAGTCTTGCAAGAAGGTTTTACGTAGTTGCTGTATATAAAGCTTGTTGTCCCGCAAGACACAGGAGCGGAACCCTAAAATGCGCCAAGCCCTAAAAACCCAAAACCCTAGCGCCGCACCTTTGTGATCTCCTGTCTGCAACGAGTCTTATTTAAATAGTGCTACACACTACAACAAGGTCGCAGTGTGTAGGTTTCGGGATGTTTGTTCGGGTTTGAAGTTTTTATTTTGATGTTCGCTGCGGGTCCGATTGTATTTCCTTTTGGTTTGTTCGATCGAAGCTTGTTGTCATGACGGGGGTTGACATCCTTGGCTGGATGTCGCCTTCACAAGTTGGAGCAGCGTTTCATGCTGTAGAATCCGCAGTGAACGTCAGAGAGTGATTGCTGTCTGTGATGGCGCTCTTCTCTACTTCGGTGGAGAAGAGAGAGCTTCCAGGCAGCGGGGTCGCATATTCCATTGCCCTGGGGAGCGGCGTCGCTGCTTTTACTCTTTGGGATAGACCATGCTACCCACAATTTTTTTCCCTCCCAACATAATGCTATGTAGGTTTATTTTGAAGGCGTACTTGACTGGGTGGCAGACCATTTTCTCTGAAGTTTTGGTCGGCTTTATTTTGCACCAGGTGTTGCATGCCCGTATTTGATTTGGGAGTGACGGAATATCTTCAGCTGAGTTGTGTTAATGTAGAATCTTCTATAGACTTCTCATGTGAATTTTTCTTTCATGTTTAAGCTTCAGGCGTCGTATTCAATAACAGGTTCACCTGTGTGATGAATTGCTTCTTTGATGTTTCCTTGACAAGCTGCCTACTTCGGTTTAGAGATTGCAAGAGATTGTCAGATTTACACGAATCTAGCAGATGTAATCGTGAGGTATCTAGGTCAAAGTGAGACGCTGGTCTGTGCTTCGCGTCTGAAGGAAATGTCCTGGCCCTTTTGCATGTGTTTTGCAGGTTTCTGCATGCCACCAGATGTTGTGGGTCTTCTCCGTTCCCTAAAGTAACTGATCGCGCCTTCGAAAAAACGTCATAGCCCCAATTCCTGGAAATAACTGCCTAGAATGGTTTCTGGCAAAGGAGAATTTAGAAAATTTAAGTCCTTGCCTTCACACGATGCAATTTTAATTTATTAACATGTGTTCGGAATGACGGAGACATTTACATTGAAATCAATATCCCAGCGCACGCAACTTATATAAATATCTTCTATATTCATTTCCATCGCCAGGACAACACGGCCCACCGCCGATTGTCTGCACATAAACGAACACTTTTTTGCCAGATCTTTCCCAATTCTTTTCCATCGCTATGGTAAGACGGCCCATCTCCGATTGCCTGTACATGACCGAACACTTTTTGCCAGATCTTTCTCAATTTTTCTCCAGTTCGAGCCTTTTAAAATGTCACAATACCGTTAAGCCTTGCAAATTAACATTGAAATGTAAGGACCACCCAAAATGTGGTTTTCCGAATTTCTAAACGCTTTTTCTTTATTTTCTTCATTGTGATCCCTCCTGTCAAACCTTTGAACCTTATTATTTTAATCATTTTAAACGATTTCAACGATTGCCGGGCTAGATATTTTCAGTTCTTGACCCCTCTAATTTAGGAGATTGTAATTTTATTTCGATTTTAATGATTGTCACTGCGACAGTAGGAATTTTAAGTTTTGTTTGGAAACCAGAAACAATGCAGCAGAGTCTGTCCCCATGGATCTAGTCTATCCTGTGCGCTTGCTGATGTTCGATCACTAGCTGACTTATGTATACATAGAAATTGTTCTACAAATCTAAGGCTTAAGTGTTCGGTCACTAGATCAGTTATGTATACATAGAAATTGTACAAATAACAATCTAAAGGGCAATTCACAGTTAAGTAAAGCTTTACTTAACTGTTCAATAAAGCCCCTTGCCTCAAGCTTTTATGCTCACATAAGTGACAAACTATAAAAGAAGAGCTTATCCTTTTGACCCTTTTGGGATTGGAGGTACTCATTGCAGGAGAGACGCTACACTTTGGGTTCTCCTGGGTGTTCAAGTGGTCTATTTGTTGGTGTGTCTTTCTTGTTGTTGAAGTGGGGATTCTTTGGGAGAGGGGTGTTGATTCTTGACCAATTTTGTTGGCTCTATAGCTTCCAGGGTCTTTGCATTGGGATGCATTGAAAGAAATGAGTCAAAAATTTAGGGTCCTTAATATAAGGTGAAGTTCACTAGACTAGATAGGTTAGTCACCGAACATTTAGTAGCTTAAAGAATTAGGGTTCAATGATCATTCATTTGAAAGTCTTGGCATTCAAAAACTTTTGGTGGGGCACTAGTCTAGGTACCAAATCTTTTGTAGACTCCAAATTGAGTAAAAAATGCAAAAGTTGGGACCTCCACAAGTGTTTATATAGAACACACTTCAACCTTGTAACATTGCAATAAATGTCTCACTCTACACCCCATACATGTACACCTCAAATGGTGAAATTTTTGGAATTTAGCCGAATTTTTTCATAAAAGAGAAATATTGCAACATGATATTCCCTTTTTTTCTTTGTCATTTTGGCGTAATTTTGCATTAGTAAAAACCCTGTCTTCACCATGCTAACCACCATGTGTTTCTAATTTAGTGCATTTGAATATTTATCATCCTTTAACATCCATAATGTTTAGTGCATTGAAGATTTATCATCCTAATGGATGTCATTTAACGGGCAGAGCCATTATGCGACGGGCCGCTTGTGAGGTTAGGTTGACACTTGGAATGATGGACGGCTCCAATTTGGGACCTCGTGAATGAAGGTACAGCCAACTGGCGTGTCCAGTCAGCTCATCTGCCACGCCATCACTGCGCAGTCATAGGATCGTCTTCCTCTGTTCGCCCTCTTCGGCTTTGCCATCGCTTCCAAGTCGAGTCTGTTTTCCCGACGATTCGCTGTTGACCTTCGATAGTTTTTGTTCTACGCGATTCGAGGAGCTCCGGTGCAGCAGCAGCAGCAAGGCGGAAAGAAAAATTTCTCAGTGAGAGGCGGAATTTTTTCTTCCAAATTTTCTGTTTCTCTGGTGAGTTGTTCGGTGTTTTTTTTAATAAAGGGCTTCTTCCTTCCATTGCTCCTCTCATAGGTTACTCCGTTCCAATTTTGTTTCTGTCTCGTTCTTCCAAACTCCATTTAGCTTTCTGTCTTTTTGTGTTCTCATCTCTGGGAGCAAAATCTTTCCCGCTGAGTGACTACGGGAAACTTGTATAAACTACGGGGTTTCCGAATTCAGTATTGTAGACTGTCTCTCTTTCTTTCCATTTTACCTTTCGCGACCACAATGGAAGCGTTTTTTGTTTATGAGGGACCTTCGAGATCAGTTTTCGAGGTAGGACAGCTTTTTTCTTTTCTTTATTTATTTTTTATTTTTGCTTTTGCTGACGGATCCTTTGCCATGCCCGATCTATCACGAGCTTGCTGTTCGGATCCTGTGCTGTCTTTGCTTGAGCACAGAATCCTGATTCTGCTTTTTTCTTCGCTCTGTGTTCTCAAGACTTTTCCACATTTGGCCGATGTTTTTTTCTTAACCATCTATCATTATTGCTGGTGCATTCGTGTCGGCAGTTCGTAGTTAAGTTCTTTTGATTTTCCTTGTGCCGCTGTCTGTCATCTATTGCCGCTAATGAGTTGCTCTGTGCTTATACATTCGTCTCCACTGGTGATTTAAATCTTGAATCAATGCAAGGAAAGGACAAAGGGACACACCTGCCAACTTTCTTTTCCAGAGTAGTAGCTCATACTTATCGGTAGCGGGTCCAAGCTCTAAGCATTTCGAGTTCTCTTTGAACAGGTTGTTCCAGCATTTCCATACATTGGCTAGCAATAACTATGTATACTTTTGGTGGTTGGAGAAATGTTTCAACGGAAGACACAACAGTACTAGTGTCTGTCTCTGACACACCTTGAAGTCCTTGTCAGAGTCCAATATAGGTTGTTCTGCTTCTTAAATTTTAAATTTGATTCCCAAGTGCAATACACTGGTATCAGCTGCTGGAGCAGTATGCAACAGCTTTATCATACTTGTGCAATAATGGTGTCATTTTCCTACATTTAGATTGTATGGTCAACAGCAACATCAATACATCAGTTAAGCCACACTGCTACAATTTAAGCAATATTGGATACACCAAGATACCATTTAAGCTACATTAGTATAACAGCCAGGGTCTGTACCCGCAGAAGTCATGACCCCAATGGTTTGCCTGCTATATTGTGAGAGTTTGATGCTGATTATGTCAGTGGTCCCTCAAGTATAGGCTTTGCTTTAAGTATAGGCTTAACCCCTAAATGTCAGGATAGTGCAAATTTACACTGAAAGCAGCCCATATTGGGCCTGTCTGACATTTAGGGGTTAACTTGCAATTTTGTCTGTCTACATCTGTTTGGTGATAAACCAATGTAAATTGGTCCCCGATTGTGGATATAAGTAGCCACTTGCAAATGGAGCAGATTGTAGGAACCCTCACCTTGAAGCTTGTTTAACTGAGTTCCGGAATGCAACCCTTTTGTATAAAAGATTGATGTTAACTGCAGGGAATGTTTTGAATGTTTGAAGTGTCATATCTGTTGGGAAAGGTTTTGAAACAGATTTTACCTGCTGGCAATCAGGATTCTGTCACACTCACTTGCTTTTTCCATGTTTTGCTGCTATGTGTAGCTGTTTGGAACAGTAACCATTATCTAAGTTACAAGATCTGTTTCTTCACGAGCAATGGCCTCTATTCAGACCTGGTGTCAATCTCCAAGCATTGGTGGAATGTTGGCAACAAACATGGACAATCCGACCAGAGCAATGCCATGTGTGTCTGGAGATTATATGGGGTTGAGGATGCTTCCTGGATTGAAGGGATCAGCAGTGGCCACAAAATTCATGCCCCAGTATCCAGGGGCATCCAGAACTGCAGGGTAAGGTCACAATACACTCTTTGGCTGTATCTGCTAGCAAGGGTTTTTTGTGTGCCAGTATCTGCAATTCTAGTACTGAGAGATATGAGGGTTGGGGGGCCAAAGTAAGACTACAGACTGAAGAGGGAGCACCTACTGAGTGTTGTGACAGTATCAGAAACTACTTCAAGATGATGATGTTTTCTGTTAGTGTTGATATTGGGTAATATGGGAGACTAGGTGCAGTTGTGTGCTTCAACCTAGAGCTGCAGTGAACAAAACACGTCTTCATGACCTGTACGAGCAGGAGAAGCAGAGCCCTTGGTATGATAATCTTCGCCGACCTGTGACTATTTTGGAGCCTCTGATAAACAGTGGCGTTCGAGGTGTAACAAGCAATCCAACAGTACGTATGTCTGCTGTTACCTGGTGTTTTTCAAACATCACAGATGATGATAACTTTCTCCTGTTGATGTCCATTGTGCTTGGTGGATTGAGATTCCATTCAGTTCAGTGTTGCTGATGTGCAGAACTTGATGCATATGCTGCCTACTCAATTAAGGTTTATGGGCTTTTTCCTCTACAATATGAGTCTATTGTGCATGCTTGTTTTTTGCATACTCCTCCAGCTCTCTGTGCTACAAATTCAGCTCTCTTCCCCTGTGACAGGTGCATGCAAGATTAAGAATTCCAAAATTACCGAAGTTTTTTTTTCTGTGATTGCAGATCTTTGAGAAGGCTATTGCAGGTTCAGATGCATATGATGATCAGTTCCGGTATTGACTACTCCATGACCTTGATTTATTTGAGCACAGATTCATTTGCCACCCATGCCGTATTGCATGTTCTTCACTTTCAGATTAATTGCATGCTTCAGGTGTTTCACACATGCTGGCAGTGATTTGAAGTTTTCTTACAGATTTGTTCAATTGCAGGCAGCTCATCCGGGAGGGAAAGTCAGTTGAGGATGCCTACTGGGCTCTGGTAGTCCAAGACATCCAGGATGCATGTGACCTATTCCGAGCTCTGTATGATGAGAGTGAAGGAGGAGATGGCTATATTTCTGTTGAGGTCTCCCCTCTGTTGGCCAATGAAACAGAAAGGACAATTGATTCTGCTAATTATCTTCACAAAACAGTGAATCGGCCAAATGTCCTCATCAAGATTCCAGCAACAGCAGAGTGCATTCCTTCAATCAAGCAGGTTATTGCATCATCAATCAGTGTGAATGTCACAGTAAGTTGGCTTCTCTTTCTCCAACTTCTAATGTCCACTTCTGAGACATGTAACCTTTACCTCTTGTGTCCCCATCATTGAATTTAGGATAGCAAACAGCTATCATAACTTTTGGCATTGAGAAAAGACAAAATCAGAGCAGTATGGAATGGAGTTATCCTAAGGAGTAATTTTCTGGCTTATTTTGCAGCTGATTTTCTCTCTACAAAGGTATGAAGCTGTGATTGATGCATACTTGGATGGGCTAGAGGAGGTAAAAGGAGATTTGTCTAAGATATCAAGTGTTGCATCCTTCTTTGTAAGCCGTGTGGATTCATTTGTTGATAAGAAGCTTGAGGCAATCGGTACAGAGGAAGCACTTGACCTTTGCGGCAAGGTACATACAGTCTCATTCATAATCTACTTCAACCTTGTGTGTCTGATAGGACATGCTCTGAAGCAGGAAGTTGAATTGGGTCTCAATATCTAAGGTGTACAATTGATGCAACAATCTATGTTCTGCCCACAGAGAATGATATTTTTTTTTCAGTCTAACTTGCTATTTCTGAGGCCATACCTTCTAGAGGTTAAAATGTCATGTGAGCTGTACATGTCATTTGATAAAAGTCACCTACTCTGTATGGAGAATTTCTTAGGTGACATGGAGAGCTAGCTTAGGGATGTCTCTGGGTAGAACTTGGATGTTGTGGTAGTCAAGAACACTATTAGACATCTGTCCCATGTCATTAGAAAAATGTTTGATGCCAAGTTCTGTGGAGCATGACTAAGATCCTCTTCCCCTGGCACCACAAAGGGTACTACCTCCTGTCGGAGGTGGGCTCTATGTTATTTTGAGAAGTCACTCATCTCAAGACTATTTTCAGCCTTGAGTGCTGAGTTGATATTGGATCTGCTGTGTCCACCCTAGCTAGGTGGCACCTGTCCCATGTTATATATCATAGCACAGTTGAACCAGCCTTCTGTGACTTTATTCTACACCTTGTGTGAGTCTGTACCTCTAGTCCATTAACCAAGGACTTACAGATTTCATTCTACAAGGAATCCTACTCACATGAGTTGCAACTGCATCTTTGGGCTTGTCTTCTGATTTCTTTTTGGGGTTTGTTCTGTCAGGCTGCTGTTGCACAGGCAGCTCTAGCATTCAAGCTGTACCAGGAGAAATTTTCAGGACCTCGGTGGGAAGCCCTAGAGCAGCGTGGAGCAAGAAAACAGCGAGTACTCTGGGCTTCAACAAGTGTGAAAAATCCATCTTACTCTGATACACTCTATGTCAATCCCCTTATTGGCCCTGACACTGTAAGCCTTACGCTGCTCTTCTATACCGGTATCTGATTGATTGTGCAGTTAGGAGGATTGTGAAAATTATGAACTTCTTTTTATACTATTTGGCAAGCCATTTGAATGTTTTTGCTAAAAGAAAGCCAGATAACTCTCATTTAGAAATAGAAGAGTTGTCATTTATGTGTTCTTGGAAGGGAGCATGGATATTCAAATGCCTCTCCCTCCCTCTTTTGACCTGAATCCAGCTGACATGAGTAAATTGGAGACGTTCTGAGACATGACAATGGACTTTAAATCAAGAATTGGATTTGATGACAGAGTTCCCAGTATAACAGAAGCCCGGTGCAATTTAAGGAATCTAAGCACTGGCACTCCTGCAATATTTGTTAATGTTCTCTTGGATTCAAAGTACAATGAAGAATGGGGAAATGCAGAAAGGTTAAACAAATAAATGTATCTCTGCTAATCTCCTGTGTGCCTGAATAACAAACTTTTATAGGTGACTACAATGCCAGATGCTGCATTGAATGCCTTCATTGATCATGGCAAGGTTGCAAGAACAATTGATGCTGATTTGAAGACTGCACAAGACACCTATGACAAGATAGAAAAATTGGGAATTCACTGGTCAGATGTTGGCTCTCTCCTGGAGCTGGAGGGTGTTGCTTCCTTCAAAAAGAGTTTCAACAATTTGATCAAGAGCCTTACTGTGAAGGCAGATGCACTTGCTCAAAGTAATCAGACCTCTTCTTCATGTCTATGTTTGCAAAGACAAATTAAAGTGAGGTTATTCTTCAGATTCTCCAAAGAAAAAAATCAAGGATTTGTCTAGAAACAACTTTACTTGAACTTGCTAGTAAGAGGGAATACTTGAACTTGTACTGCCTATAGCACTCAAGAGGCACTTCAGAGGGCACAAATGTGGGAGGAAACATACTTGGTAATCTGGTGTAGCTAATTGACCTTGAATCAAATCACCAGTCAGTAGAGAAGATTGGTTTTTGTTTGATGGGGTTGATTTCTGTGACATGGGATCTTCTGAACTTGTTTGTGTGTGCAGGTATGGTGCTCTGAACGGTGCTATTCTTCTGGAACTTGCAAGGATGGTTTATCAGCCTACAAGGATCAGTTTTACTCACTGAGGAACAAATCTATCCATCTCATCTGGGGCCTCTATATACCATGGATTTCACAACTGGTCTATATCATTTAAGGTATGGGAGGCAGGAGCTTCATGAAATTCAAATGGACCAGCATATATGACACAGTATGCATATGTTGTACAGTAGAACAGCTATTGATGTTGGACTTGGTCTTTCAAGGTGGACTATGCCTTAAATTGTGCAAAATGACCTGAAGATTGTGTCCTACTGTGTTCTGTTTGTGTTCCTGGGATGTCCTTGGGCAAGACATATCATGTGTGTGGCTTTGAACGCATTCGGTGAGGCAATTAATGCACATAAGTTCATAAATTGAAGGTTCCAGTTTTGAGAAGCTGGCGGTAGTAAGATTCATTGATTGAACCAACAGCGCACCATGAGGGATGGATGGTGGGTGGACAAGAAATACTATCCCATTGGGTTCATTTCCCTAGCTAACCATGGCGGTTAGCTCAATTTCTGTTTTTATTACCTATCCTTCTACCGACCCACTAGCCCTTACCTAAGTACTAACCAATGTACTAACCATTTGCATGCCTCTAGTTACCTAGTACCTACTTGACCACCTTATCCTTTACAGGTGAAGTTAAAGAATTGATAAGAACTAATAAGAATTGAAGTCCATCCATCATCCCCTCATCTCCTTGAATTTGTTTTCTAATGTCCAATTTCATCCTTCTTTTTCTATCTTAAAACTTGAACCATGCTTTAGTAAATTCCTGCATGCATATAGTAGCCAATTCAAATTTCAAAAACAATGTGTTAAAACATGTTGAAACATGTCATGAATTAGTAATAAAGTTTTTTTAAAACAAAGTTTGATTCTTGTGAAATGTTTGACATTAGAGCCTACCTTTTTAAACGTAATCCATTGTCTTATGCTTTGTCTTCATGTTGTCTGATAGCTATTCATTGAGCTCCTTAATTCTTTCATCAAAATTCAAGATCGTAAGAATCAAGAATCAAACAAATGGTGAGGTGGAATAAGTGACAAGGTCATCTTATGTTGTTTAACCTAAAATCTATGTAAAGCAAAAAGAATGAGATGTTGAATGGGATACTTTCTTTTATCATGAATTCAACTTTGCAATCTATAATCTTGAGGAATCTTCAAGTTCATGTTGCTTTTTCTCCTAATTTCAAAATAATATCGATAGGATAAACTTCAATAATGGTTTTGAATCCTTAGTGATTGTTCACTCAATGCAAGTTTAAAATATTCTATGTTTGTGACAAATGTTGAATCTACAACATACACTATTGATTCATAACACTATGATTATCATTGAATCCAAATTTACCATTTTTTTACCATGTTGCAATGTAGCATTGTTCCTTTCACTCTAAGAACTAATTATTTAGATGTTAATATTGTTTACAAGTGATGGACCATTGCAACAAGCTTCACAAGAGTATCAACAACCTACCACGGAAGAACTGATTCAACAAGTGCATCAATCATCCTCTCCATTGAAACATGCCTAGTCATGAAGTATTGATCCATTGCCATCACAAGTTTTGAAAGCATACAAGAGCTGTAAAAAAACATTGGATGAACCTAGTTTTAAAACATTATTAAATCTTTTGAATTCACCCCCACCTAAAACAACATCACCAAATGGATACACATGTGATCAATTTGCTTAATAAAATGGGTGGATTTTTGGACATTGTTGTTCAACATGGTAATCAATGAAAGGAGTTAACATTTGATCTTACTCATATGACATTCAATTAACGTTATGTTGTGCAAGATATTAAAAAATTTGGAATATTAATTACATATCAAACACATTGAACTACAATATTGGATTAGGAAAAAACATTTGTAATTTGATTAAAGATTTTCAAGTCTTATAGCAAAAGCATAAGCATCAATAGGATCATGTGGAGGAATTGTAGGTAACCAAAGTTTAGTTGATTTTGCTTACAACTTCAACATGACAAATTCAACATAAAAAATTAAAACTACAATAGGGAATTGGAACAAATCAAAGTTGATCTAGACAAGTTCAAACAAGAGAATGCCAAATAAGTCAATGTTATGACATAGTTGGAGACTAACAACAAGAATTTTGCACAACTTAGTTGATAGACAACAACATTAGATCTTGGAGGGGTCATGTTCGAAAATAAAAATAAGGATTGTTGATTTATAAGTCCAACTAAGAGTAGGTTGGACATTTATGTTATAAAAAATGGAACATCAAGAAACCAATTAGTTACATAATTCATTGAGAGGTCATTAATGCATGGCCAATTAGTTACATAGTAAAACAACCCATGCACTAGCTAGCCTTTTTAAAGCATTTCCTTCTGTTAATATTGTGTCTCTTGTCTTTTTTATGCTAAACAAAATCACCTTCTTTGTGGCAAACTTTGATTTTGTAATGAAGGATTAGTAATGTTGTAATGATTGAATTCATTTTTCCTTTGTCAATAGGTTATGGGCACACACTACGTTGTTCCACTTCTATAGGTTGCATAATAGGATTTGTAAGAAAAAAAAACTCAAGAAGAAAAGTATGAGTTTAAACTAATAGCATTAAGTTTTTCTTGCTAGCTTGATCTCTAATCATAGAAGGAGAGCATATTTCAAGGTCTACCCAAATAGGGCTAATACTAAATCAAGACAAAGATGTTTTGGATGGTTCCTTCAAGAACCAAACCTCTAACCTTGTTGCAAATATTGCATGCTAAGGCCTCGTGAACCTCACTACCATAGAAAAACTCATAGGAGATAATTTTCCAATCTAGAAATTCCAAATGTGCATCTTGTTACATGTGAGAAAGTTGATGGGCATTGTGGACAAGTCTATTTCACAATAGTCATGCATCAATGAGGATGAATGGATTGATAAAAATGCAAATTATCAAATTTTCTTCATTTCTACCATAGACAACAAATTAATGAAAAGGTTGGTGAATTGTCACACCTTTAATGAGATGTGGCATCATTTGTGTATAGTTCATGAACAAAATGTTCCAAAAAAATGTGTAGCTACTATAAGCAACAATTTTTCAACATGCGAATGAAGCCAAATGTTGAAGTTGTTAACCACATTGGTTATGTGGAACAAAATAACAATCAACTCACCAATCTAAATGAACCTATGTTAGAACATGTTATAATTTACAAAATATTGAACACTTTGCCTTCACATTTTAGTCACATGCACTTAGCATGAGGCAACATCCCACATTATGAATAAACAATCGAATTACTGACATTGCAATTATTTAGAGAAGAAGATGAAATTACATCCAAAGTGTGATGGATGATGAGGAATTAAGTACATGAATGTTATTAAAAAATCCATAAAATCCCATTATTGTGATATATATTGTTGTTTCTATAATGATTGTTTTAATGGAGTCCAATACACATGTGAAACAATAATTGTTTTTTCTAAATTCATGTTTTACATCTAAATTTAATTAACTTGACTAGTACAATCTTGTATTCATCAAGAACCAATACATATGCATGACACAAAAGCTTAGTAGATCTTAAATATTAAATTGTTGATTTTTATGTAGGAAAATCAAATCATTGGATTATCACAAAATTGATGCAAAAAATTCCCATGAATATGCACAATGTACAAGGCAATGACTGGTGGCATAAAAAATACAAATGCAACAAGGAAGCATAGCTCATTTAGTTCACCTTTAAGGCTAATGCCTCTTTAAGGTGAAAACTTTCTACCCATTATAAGCTAGGGGCAAAATAATTCAACAATCTTCTTCAAAGGATTTGAAATCCATTGAAATCCACACACATTGAAAAACTTATGTAGCAAGGAACCCCATTGTAGCTAGGTTAATCATACTAATAATTTTTTTAGCATCCCTATGATGGGATCTAAATTGACTCTACTTGTAAGGTGGACATGAGTGCCATCTACTCCATTTATGTTCAAAAACACACCAACAAAAAGATAATGTTCACAAACATTGTTTGAAGTGGGAAAAATAGGAAACACATGTGTTTCTAGAACTTTTTGCTATGATCTACTCATCTTCTTTACATACATTATCACAAAATAAATGACTACTTAACCTAGTAAATGGCCACTGTAACTAAGTTGACTCGTAAAAGCAACCTTCAACTTGCCTATCTAAGATTTGAAAACAATAAATTCTAACCCTTGTAAAAATTACATTCTAATACTAAATTTCTCTTCTTGATGTAATTTTCTTCTTTTAATCATGCAAGTATATTCAAAAGGCTTGAATTAATTAAGAATAAATTATCTCTGTATTCAAATTATTAATTAGAATTAAAAGAAATAGCTTACAATGAAAGGTTAAATTATTTTATTTAAAAGTTGTCCTTTTAACCTTATACAAGATGTTATATATGATCACTCAAAATTCCAAATTCAATACAAATTATTTGAATCTTGTAAACCATGGAAATACAAAGCTTTAAAAAGTTACCATTAGGCATAATAAACAAAGAATCAACTTTTATTAATGTAACCTTCTTGAAGTTGAAGCCAACTTTTAGTAAACAATGATGTACCTAAACATGATTTTCATATTGTTATTTGTTATGCAAGTGTTTTTTCAAACACTTTGTGTTGATGTAGACTTTGATGATCTTATTGGAGGTTGAAGCCCTTGCAACTCGTGGTAATGAAACTATGTTCCAAGGTTGTTGCACTAACCATTATGCAACAATCACTTCGTCGTGGTCCTTGGATCTTACTCATAGTCATTACCACTAGTTGGATAGCCTTCTCCACCACTTACCACTTAAGCAACACACCCAATATATAGTAACTTATATTATTTGATGCATTCTTTAATTTTTGGAAATATATGATAATTGAAAAAGGAAATACCATGGTACTTGAAACTAATTTATTTTGAATGTCCAACACGGTTATTATTTATATATATAAGAAAATTTAAAAGACTGTCAATAAAAAGTGTCAAATTCAAGATCTTAAACTTTAAAAGTTTGAGTTGTATGGAACTTGTTTTATACTCCAAGACTTCACACTACCAATTTAAAGCATACTTGTGTTCCCCTTTTGAACATTTGCTTTATACATGATATGTCACATCGAAACTATTATTCTTGAATGTTGGGGCTTTCAATAGTTTCCATCTTGATTTTTGAAATATTCAAAATTTGTGGGTTAGCTATTGGATATTCACTTATGTTCACTATAATTGGAAGACTTAGAGAAGATTTGATTAATAGTTAGAATATGATAACTCATTAAGATACAAAAAAAATAAATTTAGTATATATATCATTGAATTGACTTAATGTTATAAATATCACAAGAATAATGATTATATGCCTTGTGGAGATGGTCGACATCAAAAATTGACTAATTAACCCAAAAAAGATCTTTAATGGTATAAAATGTTAAAACCGGATCTAACCTTTAATGATTGCTAAATGTTATTTTTAACACTAATAGAAAATATGGTTTTTATGATTGCATAAATGATTACATTTGTAATCACTTATGTCATTCATGACTACTCATTACTACATCATTTTGTAGTAAAAAAACATATCAATTAAATCACCAGTTACAAACATTGCTTTAGTTGCAAATGGCATTAGCAACTAAGGCCTCCATAATTACAATCATTCCAAAAGTAATCATGGAAGACATGTCCAACAACCCACATTGATTAATATGGGCCATTTGATTGATTTAATAAATGTTAATTATGAAATGTATTGACTTATTATGTGCATAAGATTGATTTATTAGATGTAGATTATGAAATTTATTGACATATTATGTACCATCACATGCCATATGATCAAATTACTAAATATAAATTATGAAATTTATTGACCTATTATGTGTTGTCATTTGGCAAGCTTATGCAATATAAATTAAATAACCTAGCCTAGGTGTTGTAAGGGACATACAAAAAGCATACAATAACATAATTTCGTTTTATAATTTTATAAGCATATATGTAATATTTGGAGAAAATATTTTTTGGAAGTTTTCTACAACTTTGAATAAACATAATGGCTACTTGTAAAAGCCTATATGTCCTTGGAACATTTATGAATTGTTTATGGTTTCTTGAGATGATCCAAGAATCATAGAAGGCAGTTAAATTTCATTATTAACCTTTGAAAAATCTATTGCATTATTATAGGCCCATAGGAAGGTCTTCCTAAGTAATATATTAAGAGCTTTTTGAACCTTTAATTTTCATTTTTGTCAACTTCAAATTCAAGATACAATCATAATCTTTGATTTTGAAATATTTTTCAATCAAAAATCATTTGATTGCCTTTGAATTCATTGTTTATTTTTGTGCGAATTGCCTCCTTGATAGGTGTTTACATTAAGCAAGGGCACCTAATTTAAGCTAGATAGCTTACCTTTAACAAATCCCCACCCTAGGTGAAGGTGACGAGCTTAAGCTAGGTAACTTAAGCCACCTAGTCTAAAAACATAAGCATTTAGGCCAAGTAGTTAGTCTAGGCTACACAAGGTAGGCTACCCATGTTACAAATGGAAAGATTTGTTCCCCTCACCTCCATTTTTTAGGGGCAAACTTCTTGCCACTGCACCACACGTTTGTTTTATAAATATAGTGTCACCACAATGTAATAAACAATTTATTTAACCTACAAGAATAACCCAACCTACCTACCCAAGCTAGAAGTTAGGTTAACCTACATAGGCTAGATTAACCTAGGGCTTAATTAGGTCTACTTAAACGATGTAAGGTCTATCTAACCCACCTAACCTATCTATAGTCTAACTAGCCTACTTAACTTACATAGGGCTTACCTAGCCTTTGTATAATAAGGTTTAATTAAAACTACTTAGCCTATGTAAGGCCTAGCTAGGTCTAGCTAGGCCTACCTACAATCTACCTAGGTCTACATAGACTACCTAGGCCTACTAGGGCATACTTAGGCTACCTAGGCCTACGTAGATCCTACTTAGACCTGCCTAGGTTTCCATAAGTTACATAGGCATATGTAAGGCCTATTTAGGCTCTACCTTGCTAGGCTTATCTAGTGCTTACACATGGTTTACTTAAGTTTATTGAGGTTTACATAAGTTACCTAGGAATATGTAAGGTTTACTTAAATTCTACCTTGTTAGGCTTATGTATTGTTTACACATGGTTTACTTAAGCTTACCTAGGCATACATAAGGCCTACCTAAGCTTTACCTAGGCCTACATAGGACCTACATAAGGTCTACCTAGTCCTACCTAGGTCTACCATATTATTTAGTTAACTTAGGTCTACATAGGCTACCTAGGCCTACCTAAGCTTTACCTAGGCCTACATAGGACCTACATAAGGTCTACCTAGTCCTACCTAGGTCTACCTATACTATTTAGTTAACCTAGGCTTACTTAGGTCTACATAGGCTACCTAGGCCTACCTAGAGTCTAGGTAAGTATCCCTCACCTAGGTCTACATAGGCTACCTAGGCCTACCTAGAATCTAGGTAAGTATCCCTCACCTAGGTTTACACAGGTTACCAAGCTTTAATTTTCTTCACCTCGAACATTTTTGAAAAGTTCATGCCCAAATCAAACCTTGGAAAAAGAAAGAAAAAGAAAGCTTTTTCAATGCAGACCATTGCATGCTTCAAATACAATTCCTAAGGCTATGGTATGATTGCCAATTAAATATATGGCAATTCTAAAAAGATTAAATTCAAAACATGCATTTATAAATGCATAACTTGGTTGCACAAAAAGGGCAAATCACAAATTTAGTAAAAGAATTATTTTTTCCAATAATTAATCGCATTTAGTCTTTAGATCAAATTCTTCATGTATGGACATGGAACCATCATGTGTTTGTTATACTTATGTTATTTGCACCAATAACAACCTTGTAAACTATCTTTTGTATCATTTGGTCGCTTACTTTACAAAGGTTCATGAAATTAAAAGATGTTCATTAGTACATGTATACCTAACATGATTTCCTTTTAACATGCCATTCAATTTTGGTGTCACCTTATTTTGAATCCTCTCTTCACCATTCCACATTGGTGAAACTACCAAAATTGGGCAATTAATCTACTCAAATTGTTTATTATTTAATTTGCTTACATTTATATGATTTATATTCATGTCTTTTTTACTATATAAACATCAACACAATCTATTGATTACATTTCACATTTGAATTTCTTTAGGCTTTAAAAAGCCCCAAGTTCACTTATGATGGGTGAACTTCCATTCCACACATAACACTTTCAGAATTGTTATAAAATGAAATCAAAATTAGTGTTGGGCAATTCTTGACTTTTTAATATAACATCTCATTAAGGATTTACAACCACCACAGAGGATAGTTATAGCTTAGGTTGGGATATTTGAAAATTTAAAAACCTTGGGTCAAATCTAATTCCAGCTATTTCATCAACCCAGAGATAGGTTTCAGTTATAGTTGAATTATTTCAAAACATCAAAAAAATCATCTGGTTCTATTCTAGGTTCTCAAATATTTGATGTTTTTAGATTTTTTTTTCCCCCATTTTTAATGCTTATCTTGGTTTTTGAGTACTAATTATGTTTAAGTAGGTATGTTCCAAATTGGTTGTAAAAAAAATTAATGTTTGTTTCAACTTGTGGTTAACGGTTATGTTTAGGTAGGTCGATTAATGATTAAATTATGATAGGTTTTGATTAGTTGTTGGTTAGGGTCCAATTTGACAAACAAATATCAATATTAAATTGCTTGAATGTAGGTAGATATCAAAAACATGACTTCACTTCAATGTGTTATAAAGGAACATTTTTTTTATTGCAACTTAATCTATAATTAATCACACATTTGCCAAAAACAACAATGTTAAAACATTTGACAATTTTATTATGGAAAAACATTACAATCTACAAAAGATCCTTAAGATTTTGTGTGTTTAGAATAAGTTAAAATGGTGTGTCATATGGATTAGATAATCCCTTAGTTGGTAGAAAGTTTCATTCATCACCTACTTTTTCCTTGGCATGGCACCCAACTTAAAAACCTTTGAAAAAATATGGTGGGTCATTTGGATTATACAATCCTTCAATTGGTAGCTTCCTTCATCATTTTTTTTCAACAACCTAGCACCAACTAAAGACCTTTAGAAAAAATGGTGGGTGATGATCTAGATCATACAGTCCCACAATTGGCAAAAAGCTTTTTATTTTTTCCTACAACTTGGCACCCAATTCATAAATTAGAGTCATAAAAAAAATGATGAATTATCTATATTAAAAAATCCTACCATTGGCAAAAAGTTTTTTTCATCACATTTTTTTCCCTTAAACATGGCACCCAATTCACATCTTTCAAAGAAAAAAATGGTGGGTCATTTAGATTAAGTAGTCCTTCAACTAATAGAAAAGGTTTGTCACATTCACTATGCTATATAATGTTAGTTCCCCCAACGACCATAAAATCCCATATAATCCCCTTGAAGAACCCTCGAACACCATAAAAGTTTATTGTCATACACTTCAAGCTACCATGGTCCCCTTATCACAGTCAAAACTTGAAACTGATAACTTGTTGAACTACATTCGGCATTAATGTGAAAAACTTTGCATACCTACACCGTTTCATCAATGCCCACCTTTGGGTTAGTGGACAATGCAACAAAAACAACAAGAAAAACATGAAGAGTTTCTTTCCATTAGTTCACAACCTAATGTTACCACCTCTTCACCATACCTGCAAACAGTAGAAAACAAAATTAAAAACCTAAAATTTGACTATGTTATCATCCACTAGCTCCAAAAGCCCAAATTTACCCATATTGTCTATTTTCTTCCATCAATGTTTCTTCCATTTCCATGAACTTTTCCATGGACATTGATGTACTCACTTGAACATCATATGGTTAATTTTTATAGATGTTCACAAACATCTCCAAATTTTTTATGCCCAATTAAGAACATTGCATGATTGTGCATATACCTGTAATGCATATACCTATTCTACCTCAATTTATGACCCAACAATCTTTAGAATTTGTTAAGCCACAAAAACAACATAAAAATTTGCGATTCATGAACTTTCCACTATGCAAGTGGTTATTTGCATTAATTATCACTTACATTCTTTATTTTGTAATGGCTTCTAAACCCTTGACCACTAATAAAACCATCTTTTCATCAACTTCCATTAGGTTATATGATGACGTGCCTTCCCAATTGTTCATTTCATGATTGTTCAATTTTGAATTGTTCAATATAAAAACAACAACTTCACTTGTAACAGATGAATTCAAAACCTTATAAGCATGAACCAACAACGAAAGTAAAACATACAAATGCCATACTCACTTCTAATCAAATGAACTTTCTCCTTCCCAACTTATTGACCAACCTTAAGCCTTTGAAATGTGAGTCCAACATCATATTCAACATGTTATGAGCTTTGTGTTCCTGAAAGCATGGCATAAATGAAAGGAATGGTTGCAAGATTGTTACCACTTGCTTTTGCATATGTTGTTACTAAACCTAAAGTTCTACATCAAAATATTGAATTTTCAAATAATTAGGTGCCAAACATTGTATTCGCATTTTGATGATTAAAGAAATTTGCAATAGTAAGTGCATTAAACAATAACCAATAGCTTCAAGTTTAGTTAACAACATATTGGCTGACCATGGGCCCTAATGTATCAAAAAAAATTTGGGCTATAACCCAAACGTGTGGCCTCAACATTAGTAGATTTGTAGTTGATAATACCTTTTTTTAGTCCTACAAGTGCAACAATAGGGTAACACAAAACACATATCAATTTTTCAAGTTCAAGATGGGTTGAATTTACCTTCAAAAAAGTGATTAAAACATTGTTTGTTGCATAAAAAACCTATGTTGTGGCATTGCGATTTTTTTGCTTTTAGAAATCTCTTTGTTTTACCAAGTTGACCATGAAGCCTCATAGTTACAATTGTTGTAGATAAATTTCTAGTTGCAATAGTACTAAAACTACCATCGCAACCAATAAAGGCTAATGTAGAAGCTAAACCGCAATAATCTAGGGCATTTGGGCTATTTACAAATTCAACATTAAGGTCAACCATGGCATGAGCTTGGGGATCAATGTTTCATCGTGCAAATCTTCCATTTCCTAAAACCTTAACAAAAAGAACAAAAGCCAACACCTACCTTTGATAAGCAAAAAACAAATGCATAAAAAAAATACAAACACAAACAAAAAAATAAAACAAAGTCTAGAACAAGAAGACATACCTTATATTGTGAAGGATGATGATCGACGTTTGTTGTGCAATTTAGATTGGCAACCTTTGTTGCGTGATTTGGATGCTGGACAAGGCAACATGCAAATTCACAAAACATAGAAAAAGATCAAACAACAAAATCCAAAACCAATTAACAAAACAAAATAATAACTTGAAGCAGGGGGGGAGGTTGAGTGGATACAATGTAATGTAATGAGACCAATGCAATAGACATTCACCATAGAATAATGATGGTTGAGATAGAAAGCTTGATGCAAAAACAAGAATCAAATGAAAAGCAAAACCCTAGACAAAATGGGAAGGTCAATGACAAAGATTCGATGGAAATGAGTTGTAGAAAACACAATAATGCAAATAAGTCAAGTAGGGTGCAAGGTGATGGAGATTTGATGTGAAACACAATGTAATAGAAACAAATTACAAAAGATAGAACATTCAACGATGCAGACAAACTACAAAATGCACACTAATGGAAACATCTACAAAGAACATGATGATGGAGATTTGATGCAAATCGCAAAATAATTGAGACAAGCTATAGAATGTTCAACGATGGAGATGGAATGCAAAGCGTGAGGCAATGGGGATCGATGCATTGCAATGGAGATGAGTTATAGAGGGTTGGGCAATAGAGAGAATTTGTAGAGCGCAAGGTGCAGGAGATAAGTTGTAGAATGATTCATGAAAGGTGATGGAGGCAGAAAGCTTGATGGAGACATAGAGACAAACGAAAAGCAAAACCCTAAAGCCCTAAACCCTATAACCGGAACAAAAACTGATCCAAGCTCTACCTAAATCATTGCAAGTAATCACTTTTAATAACAATGAACCACTTGGTTGTTGTTCTTTGTTGATGACACATGCTTGATTGATAGGCTTAAGGATTGTGCAGCAATATTTGACTTGCTCTCCCATCACCAAAGATTTGCTCCTTTACCAAATTTTTGGCAATTATCAAAATCCTTATGCTGGGAATGATGGCATAAACAAGTGAATAAAATTCATGCACATTTTCATGCAATGCCATTTGATGTTTCCTTTAATGTCTCCATGTTTCTGATGCTTGTCTGAGTGAACTCAATGGAGGGAAAAAGCTACACCAAAATGCAATCCATGAACTATACAAGATCTCATGATCTCCATTGATGTGATTCACTCGAAACCCATTTGAAATGGAGAATAGAGGCACTGTTATTTTGGTGGAAATCAGATTCTAGATGGATTGAGTTGCTGCTGACATGAACGTTCTACATCTGATGGTGGTGGTGGATGTTTCTCTTTTTTGGTGGGGGTGTCTCTTCACGATTTTGAAGGTTTTACTGGATTGCAATAGCTCAACTGCTTTTAGTGGAAATAGGATTCTTGATAGATCAAGTTGCTGCTGACATGAAAGTTCTCCACTTGACAGTTTTTTTTTTGGGGGGGGGGTGGGTTGCTTCCAATGATTTTGAAGGTTCTGCTGGATAGCAAACCAGAGGTTGCACTGGAGATTGTGATTGCTGCAAAAGGGAAGGAATGAAGGATGTCAGCTAACTGTGAAGTTTTAGATGTTGTGTCTCCCCATTTACATACAGCTCTCTCTCTCTCTCTCTGTGCCTCTCTGGGAAAATCAGGAGATCTGGTGGAAATTGGGTTCTTGATGGATCAAGTTGCTGCTGATATGAAAGTTCTCCATTTGATGGGTTTTTTTCTTGGTTGCTTTTGATGACTTTGAAGGTTTTGCTGGATTGCAAGCCAGAGGTTGCACTTGAGATTGCACTTACTGCAAAAGGAAAAGAATGAAAGAAGTTAGCTAGCTGTGAAGTTTAGATGCTGCTTCTCCCCATTAACATATAGCTCTCTCTCGCTCTTTCTCTCTCTGTGTCTGGGATTCAGACAGGTTGTTGCCAATGCATCCTGATTCAGAACCTTATTGTCATGAGAAACTCCCAATTTTTTCGGGTTTACTGCTGTTTCTTCTGACAATCATTAGCATGACAGAAGTGCTCTTAGTGTGGCTGGGTGAGATGGCAGATGTGCATATTTGCAGCTGTCTCTAGTGAAGTTCCAACAGTGGCTGGATCCTCTTTGGGTGAGATGGCAGATGCACGTGTACTTGCAGCGGTCTCTAGTGAAGCTCCAACACCTGCTGGATCCTCTTTGGTTAAGATGGCAGATACACATTCCTTGCAGAAGTTTTCAGTGAAGCTCCAAAGCTAGCTGCTGAATCCTCTTTGGTTGAGATGGGCAGATGCACATTCCTTGTAGCAGCAGTCTTCAGTGAAGCTCCAACAGATGCAGGATCCTTTTGGGTGAGATGGCAGAGATATACACATCCTTTCGGCAGTCTTGAATGAAGCTCCCAACAACAGCTGCTGCTGGATCCTCTTGGGTGAGATGGGCAGATGCACATACTTGCAGCAGAAGTTTTGAATGAAGCTCCCAGCAACAGCTGCTGCCGGATCCTTTTGTGTGAGATAGGCGGATGCACATACTTGCAGCAGCAGTCTTGAATGAACCTCCCAACAACAGCTGTTGCTACTGGATCCTTTTGGGTGAGATAGGCAGATGCACATACTTGCAGCCGCAGTCTTGAATGAAGCTCCCAACAGCCGCCGCTGGTGGTGGATCCTCTTGGGTGAGATCGCAGATGCACATGCCACATGCATTCAGCAGCAATCTTGAATGAAGCTCGGAACAGCTGCGGCTGGATCCTCTTTGAGTGAGATGGCAGATGCATATACACATGCTTGCCGTTTGTGCCACAAGAAGGAATGAAGGAAGGGTGAGAATATTCTTCTTCTGTCGATGATACATTCGGAAACTCGACACCGCAGAACCGCTGACGGGGAGAGAAAACCAGAAAACCCCAAAAATCCCAAAAAGAAATAAAAGAAACCCTGGGCAGTGCGCGCGCGTGTGTGGTTCATCATCCAGAATCGTGACAGAGTTCGTAGAATCTACGATGCACTCACCAACCCAATTGAGGGAATATCCTTATCTCCTCTCGTCCGTTACCTGCCTCCGCTTACTGAAGAATATACATCCCCTCTGGAAACACCACGAAAGAAAAGGGATTGATTACAGCAGGCACCATTTGGTGGTCACACACACACACACACACATAGAGGCACGCAGCACTCACCATGGCAGAGCTCCTACGAGCACCAACCCTTCTTGTACCACATCATCTCATTGCCAGCAGCAGCAGTGGTGTCGATAGTGGGAGGACAAGAGGAGGGTGGAAGGAGAGACATTCGAAGCAAGAATGTTGTGGGTGCATGTGCTCCAATATCTGGGGGGAGTTGGGTGTAGGCAGCAGATCCTTCTTCATCACCAGCAATCTGCCTGGAAGCTGGATGGTGAAGCTTGGCAGCGACGGAAGAGGAAGAGGAGGAGGATCAAGGAGCAATGTGGGTGATCATCATCATCAAGGAAGCAGCAGCATCGTGGTGATGGCCAATCTTGTGAATGATGTGGTCGCAAATCTGCCTGTCTGGGATGGAACCCTGAAGCAAACTGTGCAGCAATTGGCGAGTCAGGATACTGGAAGCTTGATACAACAACTGGGTTCCACAGCAATCAGCTCGTTTACGGAGCTACCGAATGGTGAGAGATGGAAGATCGTGAGTGGGTCTGCTTTCGGGTGGTTTTATCTCACGGCTCGACCGGGAGTTCTCAAAGGAGCTTTGGATTCCTACGTTTTGGCTCCTCTCCAATTCCTGGTCGATGGTGCTCTGGGGAGAAGGAATTGGAAGAGGACGGATTTTCTTGTCGATGAGAGACTCGGCGAAGGCTCCTTTGGCACTGTGTATGCGGGTTTTGTTTTGCCCCGCAAATTGGCCACGGATCAAGATGACGACGAGTTTGGAAGACGAGGTCGCCGTATCGAAGAGTACAACGACTACAAAAGCTTTGACAAAGTCATCCTTAAGAAGGCAAGAATTCTTCTCTATCTTGAGCCTGCTCTGTTTTCATGTTGTTTTGTTTTCTGGGTGGATCACAGACACACAGACACACACACAGAGAAGACACACACATAGGACCAACTCTTTGTGTTTTTCCTTCTTCCTGACCAATTGAAGATCAAAAAACACAAGCATGACAAAAATTGAATGACTTGCAGGTGAAAGTTGGGGTGCAAGGAGCAGATGAATGTGGGGAGATGGAGGAGTGGTTCAATTACAGAATGTGTAGGGCTGCACCAGATACCTGTGCCAAATACCTAGGGAGCTTCAGAGCTGATGCAACTCGGGGTCAGTTCACGCAGGGTGGCAAATGGCTTGTCTGGAAATACGAGGTACCTACTTCTATGGCAGCCAATTGCCTTCCCAAAACTCCATTCTGTGATTTCCAAATTTTTCATGCAACCAAGTAGTTTTCAGCTTCTATTTTATTTTATTTTTGCAAAGAAGAAGAAAGAAGAAGATGACAAAGCAGAGTGTTACACTGACAAAGCACTGTGGAGAGGCATTTAGGTCAAAAAAAAGAAGCAAATCTCTCTCTCTCTATCTCTCACACAGACACATACCTGTCATGAACTGCTTGCTGCAGGGTGATTCAACATTGTTGGATTTTATGAAGCAGCGCAACTTTCCTGAGAATCTAGAAATGCCATTATTCGGTCGCACACTGAAGAGCAAGGATCAACTGCAACGGCACTCGCTGATAATCAAGCAAATAATGCGCCAGATTATCAGCTCCCTCAACAAAATGCATGCAACAGGGATAGTGCATCGTGATGTGAAGCCATCAAATCTTGTTGTCACCAACAAGGGAAAATTGAAATTCATTGATTTTGGTGCAGCCACGGACCTTCGAGTGGGCAAGAATTTTGTGCCAGAGCGAGGGATGTTGGATCCTGATTACTGCCCTCCAGAGCTTTATGTTCTTCCTGAGGAGACTCCAAACCCTCCACCAGCACCTGTTGCTGCTGCTCTTTCCCCCTTCATTTGGCAGGTAAAGAATTACATCTCAAAAATGGGGGTTTCAGATCATGTGTTTTGGTGGGGCATAGATGCATACATGTGCAATGTCTCTCTGTTAGCATTCAAATTGCTGTTGCTTCAGGAAATGCAACAGAAACAAGAGACAGCCATTTTTCCTAGAATGGTTTGCCCAGATTTTGGGCAGATTATCATTCCCTCATCTACCTCACCATTGGGAACTGATGAAGTCAGTAATGGATAGTCATGGCAGCTCATCACTGCTATTTGTGATGAGGGTGATGATGGTTTGACACTTTGTGAGCAACTCTCATAAGGTTATGACTGCACCCATTGTTGTGTTACCTTCAGATTGTTGTTGTTGTTGTGGAGATTTTCTCCACAATTTTGCAGGTATGATGTCTCTGTTGTTAGTAGTCAAATTCATTGCTACAATCAAGAGTGGAGAAGAAACACACAAAGGGTTTTGAATCAAAGGTTGTTGTTGTTCTTCGTGGAAATGTGATGATGGCAGTTCAACAGCCCCGATCTTTTTGACATGTACTCAGCTGGAGTGATACTGCTACAAATGGCATGCAGTGGATTGCGAACACCTATTGGACTCCAACTCTTCAAGAAAGAAATAGCAGAGGTGGGATATGACTTGAACAAGTGGAGAGGAATAACAAAAGTGAGAACCAATTTTGAGGTGCTTGATCTTGATGGTGGAGCAGGTTGGAATTTAGTGACAAAACTGATTTGTGAAAGGGGCTTGCTGAGAAGGGGCCGCCTCTCAGCAGCTGCCGCCTTACGACACCCATATTTTCTTTTGGGTGGTGACCAGGCAGCATCAGTGCTATCAAAACTCACTTTGTCGAGATAGCTCGGGGCAATCTGCGAAGCTTTTTTTTTGTCTTATTGTGAATGGCACAACTTAGATCATTCCTGATGAGGTTTTTGCTGCTGGTTTTTACTGTATTTTCAGCAGTGTGTACACTAGCAATTATATCAACCTTTGCTCTCAACTTTTCCTCTTTAACCATTAATCAAATCTCTGAGTTGTCACATGGTAATCCAAGCACCAATATAATGTTGTTCCTTATGTTGCAAAAGAATGTTTACACAAAATACTTATGTACAAAATGATATTAATAACAATAGTGAAGATTGTAAGACTAAAGGGAAGATCCATTTGTTGTTATGTGATAAAATAAACACATCTTAAAACATTATCATTTAAACAATCAAGGTGAATTAAATTTTATTTTTCAGTCACATGGGTGTTTCCTTTTGTTATTTGCATTTCCTTTTGTTGATGATTTGGGTTGCTTGTGACGAAGAAACTGCTTAAGTTCGCAAAATGATCAGATGATTTGTGTTGCTTGTGATTAAGAAATTGCTTAAATTCATAAAATGATGGGTAACTTACTTTGACTAGTGTGGCCTATGCTGCTAGCCCAAGTGTGAATTGGATGATTTAACTGCTCAAAGTGTGAAATAGGACCTTGATGATAGTGCCCAATTGTGTATAAATTATTTAAATTTTTAAATTAATTTGCAAAGAAAATAAAATCCAAAATTCAATATATCTCACACTTTACGTCTAAAATTTATGAAATCACCTCCAATAAATCCCACACATAAGGGCTTTCCAATTATACCAAGAGCTTGCCTCAATTCCCTTAAAAGTTTTAGTTTTTATTTTATTGAATTTTCTTTGACAAAATTGTTCAATATTCGATAACTCTTTGCATTATAGGTCTAAAGTCTAAACCTTATGGAACCACCTTAATGCACCCTATGCATCAATGGCTTTCCAATGATACCAACAACAAAATGGGTGCCATAGTTTGAGAGATCTTAATGTCACAAACAAAACAAACAAACAAGCTTAACATATGGATAATGAGGGTATGTAGAAATGAACATTGTCTTTGTAACAAAAACAACTTTAATAACTTGTATTATTCCACTATGGAAAGGCTATCAAACAAAAAACACATAATTTCAAAGTAACCACTAAGGAAAGTAGAATCGATGGTAGTAGATAAAATGGAGGTGATGGTAATAGTTTCATTTTTCAATAATGTGACACAGAGGATATTCAACAACCAACCCCAACAATAAATCATAAAATGTATATTATAAACTTGGGTGTTGCATTACAATGCACTACCTAGTAACAATCAACATTGCAATGCAACTTGAATTGAATTTCAATTCAATTCAACTCACTTCAATTCATATTTAATTGAATTTAAATACATCAAATTTAGTTGATTTGATTTGAATTGAATTTCAATTCAACTCAATTCCATTCCAACTCAATTCAATTCAATTCAACTATTGGATTAAGATTCAATTGAATTGAAAAAAAATGGGATGCAAATTGGTGGGGAAAGTATTGATTTTATTTTCGGAATATGGTGTTGGACAAATTTTTTTTTAAAAAGACAAAGATATGCAAAGATGCCTTTTCATGCCTCTTAACCTAGGAATGGGCTAAACAAATTCTAGTTTTGAAATTGTTCAGGTGACAACCATCATTTATGAAACTTAAAGTTGTCTTACTTAAATGAATTTTGATAATAACCACATTTGAGATTTCTCAAAATTTTGATACATATCGAGGTGGAGTCGAAAGCCTTATCCCTTTTTGCTTTGGCCTTAAGAGCCTTTTAGGAGGAGAAAGCAAGCAAAGCATGTTATTCATAAATCAAATAATATGTCTTTGCATTTCGGTTGGGCTCGTGGCATCACTCAAGTCTGATTCTTAGGTTAGGGGGTGTAAGGATCTAAATAACTAGGGTCTAGTGTGTAGGGTGTTAGTTAAGGTTATGTTTAAGTGTTTTAAGGTTAGGAAAAAGTGAGTGATTTTTAATACAAATTATTCATTGACAATGATTGTCATCACACAATTACCTCCATGGTTGGAAAGTCAAAAATTAATTTTGAAATGGAATTCCAAGGGAAAAAATATTTTTGATGGGATAATCTTTATAGTCTAATAAATATCCTAGTACTTTTTTAATTACTACTAGTAGGTTGGGATTTATCATTTCCTATTCAATAAGGGGTAAGTGCAAGGTATGATGTCTTGCTTTTGTGATGGAATGTTGTTTTTGTATAGGTGCATTTTGCCCAAATGTGTGAATGGTGATTATTATGTCCTTGGATATACTAATTGGGACTTGAATTGAAACTAACAACTTGATTATGAACATTTATGTCAAATTATTTTTTGATAAATAGTTTGTTCACTAATAATAATGAACTTTTGAAGTTCAAAAATATGGAATGGTCATTTAGTTGCAAAACCCTAATGGATCAATTTGTATCGACTTTCATTCTAAATTCTTGTTACTAACTCAGTATGTGTTATAATATGAAATAATAAATTCAAATCAAGAGGTGTTCCTTGTTAACTTGAACCAAATCATAGTTTGGGACTTTTGAATGCTTTGAATTGGACCATATTTTCATAAGTTCATATGAGTTACAATTTTTTTGTTTTTCAATTTTATTTTTTCAAAACATACATTTTTGAAAGCTTTACTCGGGGCATTGTTCATATGAACTTTGTACTTTTTCCTTTTAGGATTTCAAAATTGAAAAATGACATCATTATTTTTTGATGTAAGTTTTGACCTAGGTTTTTGAACATTCATAGGTGGGCAAACATTTATTAATTAAATATTATAATAATGTCATCTAAAAAAATAACAATCATGTCCATTTGAACATTTTTTATTGGACTTTGTATTGACTTAAATGGAGTGTAAGTTCTACCATGTTTTATCTCTTGTACCATGCATTCACCGTAGGGGATGAAACTACTAAGATCAGTTAATATTTAAAAATAAAGTAATGGACAACTAATTTGTCATTAACTAAGGATAATGAAGAAATTTAAAAAGGGATTATAAAATGCCTTGTGGCTTATTAGTCGAGGGAACCTTGTTGGTTATTCATTTAGATTCTCATTTTCATTCCCATTTTCTCTACTTGTTTTGGTGTGGAATGTTCATTCCTTCTTGATTTTTGAAATTAAAAAAAAACTAGAAAATAAAAATTTGATATTTTTGTAAGGAAGCATGTAAAGTGTTCAATGGAGGTTTGTGATTTTTTAAAAATATATATTTTGCCTTAACTTTTTGGTGAAATGAAAATACTTGGTTTTTTCTATGTAAAAGATTATGGTTCTATTTTATTGGATTTTTTCTTCCCAAAAGGATGGTAGCTATAGCCATGTAAGGTAGCACCAATGGTGGACAAAACACAATGATCAAAGTAACTTGCACCTTCTAGTATAGCATGTAGTAGAGTTGAAAAAATGGGTGGCAATGTAATTACCTTCTTGTCACAACAACTATTTTTTAAAACATTTGTTGTGTATTTCAAGGGTTTTATTTTATGTTTTTGAATGATAGTTGTACTTGACAATATGTAGTTTCTCATATGCACATTTTTTTTTTGTGTTTTATGTGTTTTGATACCCAACAATCTTCATTCAATGTGTATTTAGGACTATTGGGTCCATGGCCTTTACACAATTGACATTTCGTTTTTCACTTGTGCATTACTTTATACATCACATTTTTACACATGCATATTTTTATGCACGATGATGAAAGGAGTGAAAAGTGAATGATGTTTGCAACATCTCATCCTATCTTTTGTGAATGTTTGCATTATGATTTTCTAGGATTTTGATAATTCTTTTACAAACTAACTATGTAAAATATGTAATTGTTTGAGGTTTTTTCTAGTTGATTCTATTTGTGCAATATTTTTTTGTGGAAATGAAAAACTCATTTGAAAATGAATATAAAATGGGTGAGAATGAACATGTCTTTTGAAAATGACTTCATTATGAAACTACAATACATTATTGCAATTTAAAAATTACATTGGAATTTTTGAAATAAATATGTTAAATCAATGTCATGTCTTTTTATCTGAAATAAATTGAACATCACAAAATCAAATGCAACTATGAAAATAATTAGATGTTATTAGATGTAAAATGTATTTCATTGTCAATTAATTATCCTAATGAAAGTTATATTTGAATTTATGGCCAAATTTTTTTGGGTGAATTTTGCCACTTGGGTGATCAATTTTTTTCAAAAACATTTGGAGGTTTTAGATTGTCCATTGCAATTTTGACTAAATTCAATGTTTTTTTTGGCAATTTTTTGACCTCACAAAGTTGAAAACAAGATCCTTATGTATGGACCAAATTGAAACATTAAACATAATTTAATATGTTTTGACATTAATACATTTAAAAAATAGATTAAATGATGAAACTAGATAAATTAAAAAATAAATATTATGTTTATATTTTCATTATTAACCCAAAATAAAATTTAAATCATTACACATGACTTTTTGAAATAAGTATCATATTTTGATCTTTTTTATTATATTATCTAAATTAAAAAAATTGATGAAATTCAATAAGTGATCACGTGTTCGTGATTTTAATATTATTAACACATTAATTGATGTTGAGTTATATCTTCAATTATGGTAGTCCCCAGTGGCTAGCCTTAATTCATGTGAATGGTGCATGATCATGATAAAAGTTTTTTTTTTTTACCATAGTCACATTACCTTTTTAAATAATACAACGATCATTACATTACAATTTTTTTTGAAGTTTGATAATAAAAAAAACTAAATGGAAAGATGATCCCAACTTCGAACATTTAGTAAAATTTTTTAAATAATTAACTACCCATTTGACTATCCAAACACCCAATCAACTTGGCTTTATACCATTATCTTAAATTTCATCTTACAATATTATTGTGAGAATTTTCTATGGTTTATTGTAATATTTTCAAACTCCCATGGTGCTAGGATACTTAATTAAAAGGTCATTAAATATAAAATTGTATTTCTAAACCTAATTGACAAGGTTAATTTCAACTTTTATGTGTTTCATATTTTTAGCATTTGACATCATGTAGCCATCAAATGAACATTTGATTGATTCACCAAGTTAACATAACTTATAATTCTACAAATTTGTATTTCAAGTCCCTAACATTTAATTTGATTTTCCTTGACCTCATTCTCAATCTCTAATTAAGAATGATTATGGCATGAATCTACCAAATGAATTTGCATATGCCTAATTTGATGTCTTAGGCATATTATAAATAAATAAATAAATAAATTGTTAAATGGCTTAATCTAGAGTTCAAATTTTCTACAAGATGTTTCTACATGGACATGTTGCATACAACTTAACTTATTTAATCCAAAACACCCTAATTTGTGTTACTAATTCAATTTTTAAAAAAAGGATTAAAAGGGCAATGCAAAGTTTACCATTAATTCAAGCATATCAATTATTTATAAGGAAATTAAAAGAGGATGCAAATTGTGCCACTTGATTAATATGAATGAATTGGCTTTTCAACCATTTAAGGGATAACTACATATTTCCAATTAATTATTGAATGTAGTAAGAAGTTCAACATTATTTCGTAATAGCGAGTTTTTGGTAAGTCAACACCTACAAGTATTGTACCATGGTAGAAATTGGTGAATTTTTTTTTGAATTTTGACCTAGTTATCAATTCTAATTATTAGTAATTTATAAAGTGGTTATTGATTTTTGTATTATGAATTAGTAACCTAATTGATTGGTCTTACAATTAAAAAATCTAATAACCTACTTGGAACCTACATGGATGACCTAGGTTATCATCCATGTAGCTTATCAATCCTAAAACATTAAACAATTTTATGGTAGAAATGTTTTTTTAACTCAAATTTTTATCTTGTAAAAAACCTTATAATTGGCTAAAAAATAGGTAGCATGATAAATGGTGGTTATCAATTGGTTATTTGATACCTACATTTATGCATAACTAATGGTTAAAGTATTTGGTCCATATGTGGATAATTTGTTTTACAGAACCCATAATATAAATGGGCTCATCATTTTTTTTAAAGGTTCATTGGTTTAGCAAATGAATGAATATCAAACCAAAAATGGAATCACAATTTTTCGTGCATCCATGAAATTCTAAGAAACTATTTCCAAAGTCTAGAAGTTGAGGCATTTATTATGGGCATTTAGGAACTTCAAACATAATGAAATTAGATTATATTTTTAATCTAGGTTCTTTTTATATTAACTCAAAATTAGTCTTTGATATATGGCAACTCATCATGAGGATAGAGGAACATTGATTTGAATAATGTGATGTGCATCTTGCAAAACTATCCAAAACTAATTTTAAATATGTCAAAATTTTGTTAATTCTTGTGTCACCACATTATGGACATTGCACTTACAATGTCACAAAAAACTTAGCACATGACTTGTGAACCAACTACAAATAATCCAACTTTAAACATTTAATTGCATTTAATCATGCACCATCTTGCTAATCACTTGTGTTTTTTTCATTCCATGGTCTTCATGAATGTTGGAACTTCTTATGATGACTTTTTGAACAATCTCATTCCACTAAAGTGGAACTTAAAAGTGGTTTGGGTGAATGCATGAATGAATACATCAATTTTGAAAGTGATTCCTCCATAAAAATCCATTTTAATGTTAAAATTTGCAATCAATTTTGTTATCATTAGTATATGGAGATTATATGATAAGCAACAAACTAATGAAGTCCATATAATTGGTGGCCATTGAAGAGATCTTCAAAACAAATGCTTTTGGAGGAAAAAAAACCCCCAAGCAAGTTTTTTTTTGAAGTCTAATTTTGACCATTTAAAAGTCCATTACTAAAGTTTTTTAAAGATTTATTCCAAAGGACTTTAACTTTTAGATCTTTTATTATTTTTACAACGCATATTGAATCCCTTAAAAGTCCACCTTTAAAAAGTCCATGTATAAAGACACAGGTGCTTGATTAGTCCATGTGTTATAATTTCAAAAGTCCACATGCTTAACTTAAAAGGGTGTGAAACACTCCCTAACAAGTTTTATCTGACACTAGTTTTGGGCTTAACAATGTAGCCTCACAGATAATTACATTGTTTTGCCATAGGGTATGACTTTTTGACTATAAGAATTATTTGAGTAAAAAAGAAATTGTACTTCCCTCATCACTTGAATCTATGCCAGTAGTTAGTACCATGTTCTATGTTTGGAAGTTCAAATTTCGAATTTGTTAAACTATTGCAAAATCAAAAAATTGTTGGTGGACCACCTTTCATCAAAACAATTATTGGTGATCTTTTAATCTAACCTTGCATGCTTGGTTAGCTCCTTTCAAAAAATTTAATAGCTTTTCAATCCTTCGATGCTAACATCTTTTCTTTCTATTGCTTATGTTCTTTAATAGTTGTTTCCTTGTGGGCTAGCTTTTGTTAAAGTGCACACATGTAAGTGTTAGAGGCCAACATAACATAATTTGATTAATTTATCAACGATTCTTCCCTTGAAACATGGTTCATAAGCTTGCACAAAGCTTTTGGCAAAGACAAAAAATGAAACACATGGTTATTAAACTACAAAGCGGCCTTGATGTTAGAATGATCAAGTCTATGGGGTCCATTTTAGTTGATGGGCTACTTGGATCATTGCACAACCTTGAGACAAAAACTTTGCAATGTGCTCATACTTAAAAACATTGATGTCAACATGGTAGTGGCAAACATTCTCATCAATTGGAATTGATTAAGCCAAAACCTCCTCAATGTGCAAATCAACTTAATTGAATTTTATATTAAATGTTTTTATTTCCACATATGTCTCATTGGGATGCATCTTATTTGTTATAACATATGGGTTAAAAGGCCATATTATAGTCGCCTTGAACCCCTTGCACATGTTATGTGGGTTTAATGTTTTCCTAAAGGCTATAGACACTCATTGTGCCATTTTTTTTTAATAACATCTTTTTTTTAATTAGCTAGGGTCCACACATCCTTGTAAGTTTTGAATGTCATTTTGAATGGTTTAAAACATGAAACGTAAAGAGGAAAAACATGACTTGTGTGTGATGAAAGTGTAATAAAATCCAAACCCACTTGTTTTGCCTTATGCACGACATCTATTGTAACATGTGAATTATAGCCATTTAAAACCAACAAGCGTTAGTTATATTCAAGTTATTTTTGCATGCCTAAACAAATATGATGAAATGTGAAATCCATTTCTCAAACAAAATGGTAGTCATCCATGTTTTGTAATTCCAATCTCACATTTCTCAATGAAATTTTAGCAAAATTGTTTACCTTTGAAAAGATAAAAATTTGGAAGTGAATTCCTTATAGCTTTGATGCAAGACAACACATATAATCATTCATTCTCATTTGGTGTAATCAAGTGCATGGATTTGGAGTCCATTTAAACTAGATTTGCACACCCCCATTTCTCCCAACTTGTGCACCTAATTCATCACGATTTCAAATATGATCTAGTTAATAGGTGTGTGCATTGTAAATCTTGATTAGGTCTATGTAGAATGATGCAATGTTTGTTTTGTTGGGCACAATGTCTTTGCACAACCAACTTCTAGACCATGGGTGACCTTCAATGATAGGTCAAGAATGTGCTTCTTGAACCATTTGAACCACCACCATCTAGGAGTGTCATTTTTGAAAGGAGTAATCTTTTGTTGTGTAATTTTAGTCACCTTAAGTTTCAGTTGTGTGAATGTTAAAAGGTGCCCAATTGATTACATCTTCTTCACATACAAGATAAATGCAACCTCTTCCTATTTGTACCTTGCTTTATTTTCATGATATGTAAGTCCATGCACGTGGTTCCATAACGACATGACAAACATGCCAAACATTTGACATGTAACATGGGTCTTGGATCCAACTTCCACAACCTCCATCATTGCACCAAACATATAATTGTGGCAATTCCAATTTGTTTAATTATGCTAGTTTAAAATATTGATTCATGGTTTTCCTTTGCTTATCAAATTGAAACTATGGACCTTGAATGGTAGGAACATTTCCCATTCCAATGTTAGATTGAGACGGGAGACCTTTAGTGGCAAGAACGTTTCCCATTTTTAGAATTCTAAACTTCTTCTATGATTGCAAGGAGGGAAATACACTACATGGTTGTGCTTTGTCTACTTGCTCTTGGAGTAACATTTTGGTTGCCTTCATAGTCACAATGGATGGTACATTGAGAAACCACCTTGATTTCTTGAAATTAAATGCACTTGTAGGTTCATCACATTGAAGCAATAGGTTGGGTGGCTTGATTATTGTTGGCCTGGTCCCTCTTAGTTGTTTAGCCTTTAAAAGCCAAATGCAACATCACTAAATGGTTCCACATCCTCCTAGTTGATTGACGATGGTGATTATTCACATTTTGCACATTCAAACAATTCCTTTGTGTACCCTTTGGAATTAGATTAGGAATTTTTTCCGCTAGGACTTTCATTGTGCAATGATTCATCAATTTACAAACCACATATCTTATTACACAAAATAATATTGATAACCTAATTGGCACCCAAGTAAATTTTTAAAAACCTAATTGACAGTTATGAAAAAAGATCAATAACCAGCCAACGATGCAAATACTTTTAATTCTTTTGGCTTGGGTTCTAAACATTACAAATATGAAATCCAAAATCATATCTTCTTGAGTTGGGCTCCTTGGTGACTATAGTTAACCCTTCACCCAGGAAGAGTTAAATTTGGACTCCAAATTTAACATTTCCTAGGTTAAATTCAACCACTATAAGAAGGAGGCCTCACTCCAGAAGATGAATGCACCATGTAAGGCCTGGTTCATAAGTAGAGGAAGAATGTAGAGCAATATGAAAAACCATGTACAACAACACTATGTGATTAATTTATTGGCCTTGCATACTACCAAGGCAAAAAAGGATATTGTGTTTAGATTAATTATAGAGTAATATAGTAGCTAAATGGATTTTGGCCCCTAGGTACCTAGTAGGTCTACCTATTTTTGTATGAGGAATTTTGAAAGATGATGATGTTTTTGGCTTGTGTTCAAACTTGAGATTAGTTATTATAGAGTTATATGATATCTTGAAGGGTTTTTGGTTTCTTTTTTCGAGGATTTATTTGAACATTATATTTTTGCATGGTGAAATATTTGAATGTGAGTCCATAATTCTTCTTTTTTTGCCTTAAGATACTTCAAATAAATTCTTCTTTTGCCCTAAAAATACTTTCTAATGTAAATGGCGAGGCCACACTACAACACACCCCTTGTTATCATTGTTAGCACAACAAAATATGACCCCAAAGCTATGCGCTTAAGGTAGAGGCACCCAAAACCGTTAGAATAAGGAGTTTGACACAAAAACACACACACACACACACACACACACATATATATATATATTTGAAACAAAATTTCCAAGAAATACAAGGGAATTAAAAACTTATATGGTAAGTGCAACTATAATTTTTGGACATTGGTAGAATTAGTTATAAATTTTGTGAATTTTTTTAATAGCCTAATTTACTATATAGTCAAGGAAAAAAAAAATTTTTAAAAAAAAACTCCAAATCAACTTGTACATAATTATATTTTTTTGGCAATCATATGTCTTCTTGTCATCACTTCAAGGGTGGGTCAGAAACAATTGAAGATTTTTGCAGCTTTCAACATGTGCATTATATGTAGTGGCCTCTAACATCTGGAAAGTCTGGGAAAAAGTCCCATTTTTTCCCCCCCAAATCTTTAGATATTTGCTTACAGAGATATCCATCCAGCTACTTCAGGATTACTCACTGGATGTGGATGAATCCTAACCAAGTTGTGGATGAATCGTAACCCAGTTGTGGATGAATCCTAACCCAGTTGAAATTGGGTTTTCACCTTGATTGATAACCTATCCTGTGAAAAAATAGGTCCCTGTATGTAACTAGGTAGGTCAAAGTAACTGGATGCTCGGTAAATAGACCTAAAATATAGGTCCTATTGTAAGTCAAGTAGGTTTGTAAATAGTAGGCATAACTAGGTAAGTAAAACTCATGGTTAATATACCCGTGTAGGCTGGTTACCCGGTCTTAGCCATTTTTGAATATCGGGTTTCGATTTTGGTTAGTAGTAAGAAGGAATCGAAATTGGGTTGTGTTTTTTGGAACCTGAACCGGGGTTTATGATTGGGTTTGGTTCTCCAAAATTGAAACCAAACTTCAACCCCGGGTCTAGAACCGGGGTTAGAAGTGGAACTTGAGTTTTTGAAACTAATCTTTTTTTGAGATTTGGGGGCGGGGGGGGGGGGGGGGACACCGGGGGGTAAAAGGAGCGAGCGGAACAAACGTACCTCGGAAAAAAAACCAGGGACAAGAAGAAAAC
>Ga0116227_10001185_pt1 | contig 56948 bp, 46 predicted proteins | sample S1TSphgellanicum_FD_89693 | JGI IMG/M metagenome (GOLD analysis project Ga0116227, IMG submission 89693) | Host-associated microbial communities from peat moss isolated from Minnesota, USA - S1T2_Fb - Sphagnum magellanicum MG | ecosystem: Host-associated > Plants > Peat moss > Unclassified...
CTTTGTGGCGCCGAGCATCGCAGTCAAGCCCGGCCAAGGCGAGAAGCGCAGGGAATTTCGCGCAGCGAAACGCCACGACGGGGCGGCCTTTCTTTTGGTTACTTTTCTTTGGCTGTCCAAAGAAAAGTAACCCGCGCCACAGCGCGGAATACGCCACATCAATAAAGAGCAGGCAGTAGCCCCGCGAAGCGCACGCAGAACAAGACGGTGGGTTTCGCTACGCTCCACCCACCCTACGCCAGACCCGAAGCGGACAGGCGGCCCCCGGCAGGACTAGAGCTTGGCCCGTGCCCGCGCAATCGCCGCCCGCACCTGCTCCGGCGCCGTCCCGCCATAAGTCTTGCGCGCAGCAACGCTGGCATCCAAGGTGATGTGATCAAACACATCCTTCTGGATCAGCGCCGAGAATTTCTGCAATTCATCAAGCGAAAGCTCGCTGATGTCGCAACCCTTCTTCGCGGCATAACCCACCGTTGCGCCAACCACATGGTGTGCATCACGGAACGGCAAACCCTTGCCGACCAGATAGTCCGCCAGATCAGTGGCAGTAGAGAAACCCTTGGCCGCAGCCGCACGACAGGCCTCGCGATTGACGCGGATGTGCGGCGCCATCTCGCCGTAAACCTCCAGGCAGATGCTCAGCGTGTCGCAGGCATCAAACAGCGGTTCCTTGTCTTCCTGGTTGTCGCGGTTGTAGGCCAGCGGCTGGCCTTTCATCAGCACCAGCAAGGCGTTGAGATCGCCGATCACGCGGCCGCTCTTGCCGCGCACGAGTTCGGGCACGTCGGGGTTTTTCTTCTGCGGCATGATGCTGCTGCCGGTGCAGAAGCGGTCGGGCAGGTTGACGAAGCCGAACATCGGCGTCGACCAGATGATCAGCTCTTCGCTCCAGCGTGACAGGTGCACCATGATCAGGCTGGCGGCGGCGCAGAATTCAATCGCGAAGTCGCGATCGCTGACGGCATCGAGGGAATTCTCGGTGACGCCATCAAAGCCGAGCAGCTGCGCGGCGTAATGACGATCGAGTGGATAGACCGTGCCCGCCAGCGCAGCGGAGCCGAGCGGCAGCAGGTTGAGGCGTTTGCGGCAGTCGACCAGACGCGTGCGGTCGCGCACGATCTGCTCGCGCCAGGCCAGCATGTGATGGCCGAAAGTGACCGGCTGTGCGATCTGCAGGTGCGTGAAGCCGGGCATCACGGCGTCGGCTTCGCGTTCGGCCAGGTCCAGCAGGCCGGCGGCGAGGCGGTCGATCAGCACGAGGACGTTGTCGATCACATCACGCACATACAGGCGGATGTCGGTGGCGACCTGGTCGTTGCGGCTGCGGCCGGTGTGCAGGCGCTTGCCGGCATCGCCGATGCGCTCGGTGAGGCGCGACTCGATGTTCATGTGCACGTCTTCGAGTTCGGTTTTCCACTCGAATTGGCCGCGCTCGATCTCGGCGCGGATTTCATCCAGGCCGGCGACGATCTTGTCGGCATCGGCCTGAATCAGCACGCCAACCTTCGCCAGCATGCGCGCATGGGCCTGACTGCCAGCGATGTCCTGACGGTACAGGCGCTTGTCAAAGCTCACGGACTCGGAGAGTTGAGCCACCAGTTCGGTGTTCGACTCACTGAAGCGGCCGCTCCACATGGCGTTTTTATCGGGGCCGGACTGGGTCATGGTGTGGGTCGCAGGTTTGTGTCGCTGGGAAAGGGCGCAATTATAGGAGGTCGCGCGCGCAAGTCGCCGTCAGCAGGCAGGATTTCGGGTATTTTTAGCGGACCTGCGAGTGATGTCAGCGGGGTGCAGTTTGTGATTAAAAATCAATTAAAGTATATTGTTTTTATATTAAAAAACAACTACGGACGGCGGAAACGGATTAACGCTTGGAAAACATCAAACCACAGCCCATTGCGCAATCGCAGTTGATCCCCGACTTTTGTCGTGGGCGCACGATCTTCATGCTGGCGCTGGCAATGGAGCTGGTCGCGTTTGTGCTGACGCTTGCGGGCAACGCGCGCGGCGAAGAGGCCCTGTTCCACCTCTCATTGTTGTCGATCTATCTGCAGTGGATCGGCCTGTGCAGTGCCGCGGCGCTGTGCTGGGCGCGGCGCTGGCTCAAGATCGCGCGGCCCGGCATCGTGTTTTTTGTCTGCTGGGGCATGTTGACGATGATCGCCCTGCTGATCAGCCAGCTGGCTTATGTCATTTGCGAAACGGTGCCGATCTATCCCGGCTTCCCGAATGAGCCACGCGGCGCGTTCATCATGCGCAGCACGGTGATTTCGGCGATCGTCTCGCTGCTGCTGCTGCGTTATTTCTGGCTGCGCCATGAGTGGCGCGCGCAGGTGACGTTGGAAGGCGAGTCGCGCTACCAGGCACTCAATGCGCGCATCCAGCCGCATTTCCTGTTCAATTCGCTCAACAGCATCGCCGCCATGATCTCGATCAAGCCGGACGAGGCCGAGCGCATGGTGGAGGACTTGTCGGACCTGTTCCGCGCCAGCATGGAAAAGCGCGACCGCATCGTGCCGCTGGTGGACGAGGTGGCGCTGGTGCATGCCTACCTGCGCATTGAGAAGGTGCGCATGTCCGACCGCCTGCATGTCGAATGGGACGTGCCGGAGGAATTGCTGGGCTGGCGCGTGCCGATGCTGGTGATCCAGCCGCTGGTGGAAAATGCGGTGCACCACGGCATTTCCAAGCTGCGTGAGCCGGGGACGATCCGCATCCGCATGCGCGAGATCAGCAATCGCCTCGTCATTGAGGTGGAAAACCCGCTGCCGCCGCAGGATGTCGAGAAAAAACACGGCAACCGCATTGCAGTGGATAATATTGCTCAACGCCTGCAACTGATTTACGGTGACAGGGCGCTGCTCGAGTTAGGGCTCGACCGCGATATTCAGGGCGCAATTTTTCGCGCCCGCATGACGCTGCCGTTGGCAGCACAATTACAAGAAGCTTGAAGGCTTGAGGGGATGTCATGAGAGTAGTGATTGTTGATGACGAACCACTGGCGCGCGAAAGACTGCGCCGTCTGTTGGCTGAGTTCCCGGGTTATGAAATCGTCGGCGAAGCCGGCGATGGCGAGACTGCGCTCGATGTCATTGATGAGGAAGAGCCGGATCTGGTGCTGATGGACATCCGCATGGGCGGCATGGATGGCCTGCAGGTCGGCCGTCAGCTCGCCGAGCTGGAAATGCCTCCCGCGGTGATTTTCACCACTGCCTATTCCGAGCATGCGCTGTCCGCGTATGACGCCGCCGCCCAGGGCTATCTGCTCAAACCGATCCGCCTGGAAAAGCTCAAGGACGCGCTGCTGCGCGTGCGCAAGCCGACGCGCGCCCACAAGAACACCGCTACCGCGACCTCGGACGAAGGCAAGCCGAAGCGTTCCGTCATCACCGCGACCACGCGCGATGGCCTGATTCGCGTGCCGGCGGAAGACATCGTCTATTTCCTTGCCGACCAGAAATACACCACGGTCTGCCATCTGCATGGCGAAGTGCTGATCGAGGAATCACTGAAGACGCTGGAAGAAGATTTCGCGCCATGGTTCCTGCGCATCCACCGCAAGGCGCTGGTCGCCACGCGCTTTATCTCCAGCATGGAGCGTGATCGCCAGGGCGAGCAGCACCACTGGCTGAAGATGAAGCACGCCACCGAGGCGCTGCCGGTTTCGCGTCGTCGTCTAGCGGAAGTGCGGCGGTTCCTGACCGAGAACAACTGAGCGCGCAACGTCTGCATCACAATCGTAGGGTGCGCCGTGCGCACCTTGCGAGGCCTGCAATGGTGCGCGAGGCGCACCCTACGAAACTACAAATCGCCGGGATGTGAGACGATATGCGCCCGGTGAGCCGGTGCTCACGCTCGCATTGCCTATTCCCTATGTTGCTTCGAATCGCCACCCGCGAATCCCCGCTTGCCCTTTGGCAGGCGCACCACGTCAAAGGCCTGCTGGAACGCGCGCATCCCGGGCTTGAAGTCAGCCTGCTGGCGATGACGACCAGCGGTGACCAGATGTTGAGCGCGCCGTTGTCGACGGTGGGCGGCAAGGGCCTGTTCGTGAAGGAACTGGAACAGGCGATGCTGGAAGGGCACGCCGATATCGCCGTGCATTCGATGAAGGATGTTCCTGCGCAACAACCGCCGGGTCTCGAGCTCGCGGTGTTCCTGGAAGGCGAAGATCCGCGCGATGCGTTTGTCTCCAACACCTATCCCAACCTGGATGCGCTGCCCCAGGGCGCCTGTGTCGGCACCTCCAGCCTGCGCCGCCAGGCGCAGTTGCGGGCGCTGCGACCGGACCTGCTGATCAAGGATCTGCGCGGCAATGTCGGCACGCGCCTGCGCAAGCTCGACGAAAAAAATTACGACGCCATCCTGCTGGCGCATGCGGGCCTCGCGCGTTTGGGATTGGGTGAGCGCATCAGCGAAAGCCTCGATCCGGAAAAATTCATCCCGGCGATTGGCCAGGGCATCATCGGCATCGAATGCCGCGCGGGCGATGCCGCCACGCACAAACTGCTGGCGCCGCTGCATCACTCCCTTTCGGCCACGCGCCTGCGTTGCGAGCGCGCCCTGAACAGCCGCCTCGGCGGCGCCTGCCAGGTGCCGGTGGCGGGCCATGCTCGTGTCGCCAACGGCCAGCTGCGTTTGCAGGCGCTGGTCGGCGCGCCGGATGGTTCGCGCATGGTCCGTGACCAGATCGAAGGGCCGGACGACCAGGCCGAGATCCTCGGCGTGACCCTGGCTGAGCGTTTGCTGAAGATGGGCGCTGCTGAAATCCTGCGCGGTATTGGCATCGCGGTCTGATCCGCGCGCGACCATGACGGCCACGCCCGACAGCCCTGGTTCATTGCATCAGCTGCGTGTGCTGGTGACCAGGCCTGCGCATCAGGCCGATACGCTGTGCCGGCTGATTGAAGCGCGCGGCGGCAAGACCGTGCGCCTGCCGCTGCTGTCGATTGTGCCGGTCTCACAGACGAGCGTGCCGCGCCGGATGCTGGAAAGCGCCCGCGATTGGGACTGGTGGATTTTCACCAGCGTCAACGCCGTGCAGCACGCGCGGCAGTTGGGGGTGGAGACATGGCCCGCCAATCTGGCCGCGGTTGGCCCTGCAACGGCGGCGGCACTGGAGTCTTCAGGCGTTGCCGTGGCCACGCCGGTCGGCGCCTATTCCAGCGAAGGTTTGCTGGAACTGCCGCAATTTAATGAGGTCAGTGGCCGTCGGCTGTTGATCGTAACGGGTGAAGGCGGCCTTGCCGTGCTCGCCCCCGCGCTGCGGCAACGCGGGGCGCAGGCTGAAATCGCCGAGGTTTATCGCCGTGTGGCGCTGCCGTATGACGGTGAGCGGATCGGCCAGACTTTGCGGGCGATTGACGTCATTGTGATCACCAGCGGACAGGCGCTGGAGCACCTGCTGCGGCTGACGCCAGAATCCATGCACAAGGCTTTGTTGCAAAAGCAACTGGTTGTGCCGGGGCCGCGTATGGTAGAAAAAGCGTCCGAACTCGGCTTTCGGGCGCTGATTGCGCCCGAGAAGATGTCTGATGCCGGCATCGTCCAAGCGCTGGAACAGGCACGGACCCCCAGATAAACGAGTAGTAACTGATATCAAAATGACTGACGATCAAGACAATCCTGCCATCGCCGCCCCCCGCCGCCGTTACGGGCTGTGGCTGGTTTCACTGATTGTGCTGGCCTTGGTGGCCTGGCAGATCGGCGTGCTGGTTCACATGATTCGCGAGAACAATCAGCAGCTCAACGGGTTGGTGCAGGGCCTCAACGAGGTCGAGGTCGAGAACAACAAGCTGGAAGGACGCCAGTCCGACATCATCGACGCCTCGCGCAATAACAGCCTCGAAGTGGCATCGCTCAACAAGCGCCTGGATGAGCAGAGCCAGATTGTCTCGCGGCTCAACGATCAGTACGAAGGTGGTCGTACACGTACGCAGATGGCGGTGGTGGAGCATCTGCTGATGACCGCAAACGAACTCCTGCTGCTGGAGCGCGATGTGGACGGCGCAGCCACGGCCCTCGATCTGGCCGACCAGCGCCTGGGTGTGCTGGGCGAGCCGCGCCTGTTTGCCGTGCGTCGCGCCATCAGTGAGGAGCACCTGGCCCTGCGCGCGGTGCCGCATGTGGATCGTGCCGCCGCTGCGCTGACGTTTTCCAGTCTGATCAGCCGCGTGCCGCGCCTGCAACTGCGTGCGCGAGTGCCGGATCACTTTGAGGCGCGGGTTGAACATACCGCCGTGGCGCCGGCATCGGGCTGGGCGACCAAGGCCTGGGCCAGCGTCAAGGAAGCCATGACCGGCGTATTCAATATCCGTCGCAACAACGGTCCTGCGCCGCGCCTGCTGCCGCCGGATCAGGAATCACTGGTGTATCAGGTGCTGATGCTCAAGCTCGAAGGCGCGCGCCTGGCCCTGCTGCGTGGCGATGCCACCAGCTTCCGCGATCTCAGTGATTCCGCGGGCAGCTGGATCAAGGATTATTTCCGCGCCGATGATCCGGGCGTGGTTGCTGCGCAGGCGGAGCTGGAGCGTCTGCGTCCATTGCCGCTGAATGCGCCGCTGCCCGACATCAGCCGCAGCCTGACGCTGCTGCGCGCGCAGATGGAGCCGAGCGCCCGATGATCCGTTTTTTCCTGTTGGCATTTTTGATGCTCGCAGCGGGTGCTGTCGCTGCGTTCTATCTGCGTGCTGAAACCGGCTATGTCCTGATCAGCTTTCACGACTGGATTATCGAGACTTCGCTGCTCGGCCTGATTCTCAGCATCTGCGTCGGCTTCATGTCGGTCTATTACGGGCTCAAGCTGGTCATGACCGGTGTGCGCCTGCCCGCGAGGATGCGGCTTGCGATCAGCCGTCGCCGCGCCAATCGTGCGCGTGATTCCTTTGAACACGGCCTGCTCAAGCTGATGGAAGGCCAGTGGAAGCTCGCCGAAATCGAACTGGTGCGCCGCGCGGCGGATCATCACGCCCGCCATCTCAACTATCTGGGTGCCGCGCGCGCGGCCCAGCGCATGGACGCGCCAGATCGCCGTGACCACTACCTCAAGCTGGCCGCGCAGAGCGCGCCCGAGCTGGAGTTTGCAACCCTGCTGACGCAGGCTGAGTTGCAGCGTGAGCGTGGCGAGCATCTGCTGGTCCGTGACACGGCGCTGAAGCTGCGCGAGCAGGATCCGCAGCATCCTTATGCGATCGAACTGCTGGCGGAATCCTATGCCGCCACCGAGGATTGGGCGGCGCTGCGACAGCTGCTGTCGGACACCGCCAAGATCCGGGCGCTGACGCAGACCCGCTACCGCGAGTTGACCCTGCGCTCGCTGCGCGAACTGATGGCCCAGGCGCTGGCCGGCGCCCATCTTGAACAGCTCAAGGCCGTGTGGGATGCCACCACCGAGCATTTCCGCGCCGATCCGGAATTACGCCGCGTCTACGCCCATGGCCTGGCGCGGCTCAATGCTGATGCCGAAGCGCTGGCCCTGATCACCGAGACCCTGCGCAAGGTCTGGGATGCGGACCTGGTCACCCTGTACGGGGATCTGCACGCCAGCGATACCGTCAGCCAGTTGGCTGCCATTGAGGCCTGGCTAGGGCAATATGGCGAGCGGCCGGAGCTTTTGACCACGGCCGGCCGGGTTTGCCTGCGCAACAAGCTCTGGGGCAAGGCCCGCAGCTATCTGGAAGAGGTGATCCGGGTCAAACCTACCCCGGTGGCTTATCTGGAACTCGCAAAACTCTGTGCCGACACGCAAAATGGCGACGAGGCGGTCAAGCTGTATCGTCAGGGACTGGAGTTGGCCTCCAAAATGCATTGAACGCTTTCCCGGCAGGGCTGTCTTTGGGAAGCCTCAGGGGTGCCGGTAGTGCTATCTTGCGCGCCGGGAAAGACCTGCCGATGTACTGTTTTACAAATTTTTACGACAAACCACATCGGCGAACCCGATAAAATTCATTTTTAAACCCCGCCTGAAGCGGGCTATTGGAAACGGAGACATTAGATGCTGCAAAAAATGCAATTGGTCCGGGGCGTGGGTATCACGGCCGCTCTGGCGTTAACCGTTGTGGTGAGCGGCTGCGGTGGCGGTAAAGGCGCAACCAACTATGCTCCCTATGCGAATTTTGAATTTGGCCAGCCAAACTATCAGAACACCACCGCCAACCGCGGCGTCTTTGTTCCAACCGGCAACAGTTTGAATAACCCGAGCAGCGTTGCAACCAACGGCACCAAGTTCTACATCGCCGATCAGGGCAACAACCGTGTTCTCGGGTTCAACCAGCTGCCGACAGGCGGTACCGCAGCAGCGGATTTCGTCATTGGCCAGCCCAACCTGACCAGCAATGGACCTGGCTTTGGTGCGGGCCAGCTGAGCTCTCCGACCAAGGTCAGCATTTCCCCGGATGGCACCCGACTGCTGATCGTCGACAGCGCCAATAACCGCGTGCTGATCTGGAACACTCTGCCGACATCGAATACGGCACCCGATATCACACTGGGTGATAACCTCCCCGCGGTGACCGCCACCAGTCTGTCCACGCCCTATGGCGCCACGTTTGCGCCCAGCGCTCTGAACCCCAAACGCGTGATTGTTGCGGATACGGGCAATAACCGCGTACTGGTTTATAACAACCCTACAGCGGCAAGTCCTGGCGCAAATTATGTTTTGGGTCAGCGCGATCTCAGCGCTGGTTCCATGACTGTGACGGCCCAAAATGGTACTTCGGTTACGGCAACATGGACTGGCAACTCGGCGAACTGCCCGCAGTTGACGCCGTCCAATACGAATAACTGTGACATCAATACTTTTGGAGTCGGTGCCGATACTTTGGCCAGCCCCGCTGACGTGTGGTCAGATGGCGCCAAGCTGGTCGTTGCAGATACGGGTAACGGACGCGTGCTGTATTTCCCTACCGTGCCAGAAAAACTTGCCGCAACCGCATACACCACCGGGAATACGGGCGGACCAGCCACTTTCGTACTGGGACAGACCAACATGATTACCCGAACCACCACCGGTGGCGGCGCGGCTGGCTTTACCCAGCCTACTGGCGTCTGGCGCGATCTGGGTTCAGGCAATATTTTTGTTGCTGACAGCGGCAATAATCGTGTGCTGGCGTTCCGCACCCCCAGTTCCGGTAACGGTAATCCAGCCGTTGCGGTTTACGGCCAGGGCGATTTCACCCACGTCACCGCCAATGACGATGACCAGAACAATATCCCGGATACCAATAACGGTTATCCGCAGGCCAGCCAGCGCACCCTGTTTGCCCCGGCGGGTTCGGTGACTTCGGGCAGTCAGGTTTTCATCCCGGATGCAGGCAACAACCGCTTGATGGTCTTTAATATCCAGTAAGCCGCTTGCTGGAGGACCTTTGGTCCAACAAAAAACCCCGCCAGCTGGCGGGGTTTTTTGTTGCCTGTTCAGTTCTGCGGCGGCTTTGGGTGGTGCTGGCCAAATTGCTGTTCGCGCTGGGCGAGTTTGGCGCGCTGCGCGTCATCAAGGACGGCGTAGATCTGGCTCTTGATGCTGGCGATATCCTGTACGCGGTCACGCGCCACCTGTGCGGCCTGGTCCTGCAGCTTGGAAACCTGCTGGGCGTAGTCGGCGCTGCCGGGATTGAGGGTGACAAAGCCTTTGCGCAGGGCCATCTCTTCGCCGCGTAGCGGGCGGGATTCCTTGCGATGGTTCTGCATGATCTTGTGAACCTGCAGCCACTGGCTGTCGCTCAGTCCCAAGCGTTCGAGTTCTGCGGCAGGGCCGCCGCCAAAGCCGCCGTGCCGGCCGCCGCCCTGTGCCAGGACCACCGTTGATGCGGCAAGCCCGGCGGTGATGACCGCGACCAGTGTGAGTTTCTTGAACATCTGATGTCTCCGTATTTGAGGATGTGCAGGAGATTTATAGGCCGCAGGGGTGTAAAGGACCGTCGCAAGGCCGTAAATTTGGGTAAATAAAAAATAATGGCAACCTCTACGCGGCACGATGGTCGAAGCCGATATGGCATGAGCAGGGACAGGATATGCGGACGATTTTGATTGTCGACGATGACCAGGAGTTGTGCGGCTTGCTGGCCGACTATCTGCGGCGTGAAGACTTCGAGGTGCAGCTGGCACACGATGCTGACGCGGCACTGGCCCACTTCACGCGCGACCAGCATCCGCCCGATCTGGTGATCCTCGATGTGATGATGCCGGGCAAGGATGGTCTCACCGCGCTGCGCGAGCTGCGTCAGAAGCATCAGTTGCCGGTGATCATCCTGTCGGCGCGCGGCGATCCTGCGGATCGTGTCGTCGGACTGGAGCTGGGCGCAGACGACTACCTGTCCAAGCCTTTCCTGCCACGCGAACTGCTGGCGCGCGTCCGCGCCTTGCTGCGCCGCGGTGGCGCCGGTTCGGATGAGCCGATCAGCATCGGCCTGCTGCGCCTGCAACCCTCGGAACGTCGCGCCTGGGTGGGCGATACCGAGCTCAAGCTCACCGGCGCCGAGTATTCCCTGCTGCTGGCGCTGGCGCGGCAGGCGGGCAACGTCGTCAACAAGGCGGCGCTGACGGAAGAAGGCCTGGGCCGTCCGATCGAGCGCTTCGATCGCAGCGTGGATGTCCACGTCAGCCGCCTGCGTCGCAAGCTCAGCACGGCGTCGCCACTGGCGCCGGGTATCGAGAGCGTGCGAGGCTCCGGCTACCTGATGACCCGGCCATCGACGTAACCACCCCATTTGAACCGTCTCTACGCGCGATTATTTTTCTGGTTTTGCGTTGCCAATCTGGTGACGCTCGCGATCAGCGCGCTCGTCATGGGCCGCATCGCGCAGGAGAACTACGCCACCATCCAGCCAGACTGGCGTGATCTGGCCAGTGATACCGCGCGCCTTTATACCTCCGGCGGCATGGATACGGTGATGGCCTGGGCGCGGCCGCTGCAGCGGCGCGGCATCCGCATTGCGTTGCTGGAGAACGGCCGTAACCTGTTGATGGCGCCGCTGCCGCCGCCGATGGAAGAAAACCTGCCGCAGCTGATGCGGGATCCGGAAATCATCTTGCATCCCAAGCCGGAGATCACGCTGGTCGGCATGGATGTCACCAGCGAAGATCGCACCTTGCGCTTCCTTGCCATGCGCGCGCCGCCGCGCGGCATGCCACGCTTTTTCTCGCCGCGCACGCAACTGCCAATGCTGATTGAAATCGCCGTGTCACTGCTGGTGATTGGCGTGGTGTCGTGGCTGATCGCGCGCAGCATGGGCAAGCCGGTTGAGCAATTGCAGCGGGTGGTGCGACGCGTTGCTGCGGGCGACCTGAGCGCACGCATCGGCGCGCCGCTGGCGCAATCGCAGGACGAGCTGGGCCAGCTCGCGCGCGATTTTGACCACATGGCCAACCGCATCGAATCCCTGATGGAGCGCAATCGATGGTTGTTGCGTGATATCTCACACGAATTGCGCTCACCGCTCGCGCGCCTGCAGCTCGCATTGGAACTGGGCCGTGACGAGGCGCAGCCTTCCGTGCAGCCATACTTTGATCGCGCCAGCCGCGAAATCCTCCGGCTTGATGAATTGATCGCCGAGATGCTGGCGCTGGCCCGCGCCGAAGAAGGCGCGGCCGGCATGACCCTGGAGCCGGTGGACCTGGCCGAACTGGCACGTGACCGTCTCGCCGAAGCGAAGATGGAACTTGATAACCGTGGGCTGCGGTCCAGCCTGCAAGCGCCAGAGACGCTGGTGATTGAAGGTCACCCGGTGTTGCTTGGCCGCGCGCTCGACAACCTGATTTCCAATGCCATCAAGTTCAGCTCGAAGGACGGCGAGGTTCAGATCCGTGTGGCACCGGTCAGTGAGGGCGTACAGATCAGCGTTGAAGATCGCGGCCCCGGCGTGCCGGAGTCGGAGCTGGCGCAGCTTTTCAGCCCGTTTTACCGTGGCAGCAATGGCTTGCGCGCTAATGGGCAGGGGCTGGGGCTGGCGATTGTCGAGCGTATTGTCCAGGTCCATGGCGGCCGCTGTCTGGCGGCCAACCGTGCGGGCGGGGGATTGAGCATGACCCTGCAACTGCCGCTCAAGGCTCCCGTGTAGGGTGCGCTATGCGCACCGAATTGAGAACCGATGGTGCGTACAGCGCACCCTACGGGGCTATCGCGTAAAATCCGCGTCCTTATAAGGCTTTTAGATTTTCCAAGATGAAATCCCATCTGCAAGAGTTGTTGCGTGCCGCCGCATTGCCGGTCATTGCCGGGACCGATGTGCGCGTGCCCGACAGCATCCAGATCGACTCCGCCAAGGACAAGGCCCACGGCGACTTCGCCAGCAACCTCGCGCTGATCCTGGCCAAGCCGCTGGGCAAGCCGCCGCGCGCGGTGGCCGAGCTGCTGGTGAAAAACCTGCCGGCGTCGCCGAAGGTTTCCAAGGTCGAGATCGCAGGCCCGGGCTTCATCAATTTTTTCCTTGTCGCGGATTCGTTCCAGGCGGTGATCGCCGATGTGCTGAAGGCTGGCGACAAGTTCGGCATCGACAACAGCGGCGGCAAGGGCAAGATCATGGTGGAGTTCGTCTCCGCCAACCCGACCGGGCCGATGCATGTGGGCCATGGTCGCGGCGCCGCTTACGGCGATGCAATTTCGAACCTGCTCGCTGCCACTGGCTGGAATGTCTGGCGCGAGTACTACATCAATGATGCCGGCCGTCAGGTCGATATCCTCGCGATCTCCACCTGGGTTCGTTATCTCGAACTGTGCGGCGAGACGCTGCCGTTCCCCAAGCGTGGTTATCCCGCCGATTACATCAAGCGCGCCGCGCAGAAGATCAAGGATGCGCACGGCGAGAAATTCCGTCATGCCGCAGCACTGGTGATGGCGGATCTGCCTGAAGAACCGGTTGCGCCGGAAGGCGCCAGCGACAAGGAAAAGGATGCGATCAAGCTGCGGCAGGAAGCCTATGCCGACGCGCTGATCCTGCGCGCAAAATCATTGCTCGGTGACGGCTATGTCGTCATCGTGCGCTCAGCGCTGGATGATCAACTCGCGGTGATTCGCGGCACGCTGCAATCCTTCAACGTGCGTTTTGATCAATGGTCGTCGGAAGCGGCGCTGGTCAACAGCGGCTTCGTGCAGAAAGCGCTCGCGCGTCTGGCCGAGAAAGGCTTGACCTACGAGAAGGACGGCGCGCTGTGGTTGAAGACGGTCACCTACGGTGACGAGAAGGATCGCGTGCTGGTGAAGGCCGATGGCGCGGCCACTTACTTCTGCAACGATCTCGCCTATCACATCGACAAGCTTGACCGCGGCTATCCGCTGTTGATGGACGTGTGGGGCGCCGATCACCACGGCTACATCGCGCGTGTTCGCGCGGCGATTGAAGCGTTGACTGATCGCAAGGACGCACTCAACGTGCAGCTGATCCAGTTCGTCACGCTCTCCAGCGGCCGCATGGGCAAGCGCAGCGGCAACTTCGTCACGCTGCAAGATTTGATTGATGAAGCCGGCACCGATGCCACGCGCTTCTTCTACCTGATGCGCTCGCACGAGCAGCATCTGGAATTCGACATTGATCTCGCGCGTTCGCAGAGCAATGACAATCCGGTGTACTACGTGCAGTACGCGCACGCGCGCGTCTGCAGCGTGTTCGCGCAGTTGAAGGAAAAAGGCGGCAGCTACGATCAGGCCGCAGGGCTTGCCGCGCTGCATCGCCTCGACAACGAGCACGAGAAGGCATTGCTGGTGCAGCTCAACCGTTTCCCGGAAGTGATTCGCAAGGCTGCGGCGGAATACGAGCCACACACGCTGGCGTTCTACCTGCGTGACGGTCTGGCCGACGCTTTCCACAGCTACTACAACGCGCACAAGTTCATCGTTGACGATGCAGAGCTTCAGGCCGCGCGCCTGACTCTGATCAGCGCCGCGCGCCAGGTGCTGCGCATTGGTCTTGATCTGCTCGGTGTTTCCGCGCCGGAGAAAATGTAATGGCACGCGGCGACTACGCGCAGCGCGGCAATGGCCGCAACCAGGCGCGTTCTTCCAAGGGCAAAGGCCGAAGCGGTGGCGGCATGCCCGGCTGGATCTGGGCGATGCTGGGGCTGTCGTTCGGCCTGGCCATCGCCGCGCTGGTCTACATCACGCGCCCTTCGCAGCCGCTGCCCGGCCAGACGATGATGGCGAAGGCCGATGCCAAGGCTGCAGCAGTGGCTGCGGATGATGCCGACGATGCCAAGGCACCAGGAAAGTCTGGCGCTGCTTCGTCGAAGAAAGATGTGATCAAGCTGCCGCCGAAGGAAAAAGCACGTTTTACCTTCTACGACATTCTTCCGGGTCAGGAAGTCGTGGTGCCGTCCAATGTGACGGCCGCTGCCGGCAAGACGCTGCCTGGCGATGATGGTCTTTACGTGATCCAGGTGGCTGCGTATCGCACGCAGGAAGATGCCGACGCGCAGAAAGCCAAGCTTGCGCTGATTGGCGTGGAATCGCGCGTCGAGAAAATCACCATCGACAATAAAGACACCTACTTCCGTGTGCGTGTTGGCCCTTCAAACAGCTTGGCCAAGGCACACACGCTGATGGCACGGCTTGAACAGAATGGTGTCCAAGCCGTGCTGATCAAACTCAAGTAGTCGCTGCGCCGTTCTTGATGGATGCTTGCAGCGGCTGATCGTCTGCCGCTCTGACCTTGCCGATCCACCACAGCACCGGCAACAGCAAGCCCACGGCAACCAGTCCGACGGTGCCGTAGCCGTTGATGTGCCCGCTTGCGCTTGTGCTCAACAACAGGCCTCCAAACCATGCGCCGCAGCCATTGCCAACAGCCTGCACGGCGCTGTTGGCGCTCTGGAATGCCCCGCGCTGCGTGTTGACCGGCACCGTGGTGATCAGGGCCTGCATCGGGATCATGCGGCCGGCGACCAGCACCATGAACATCGGGAAGAACAGCACGACCACCGCGAACGGCAGGTTTGTCGGCAGGTGCGTGATCAACAGGATCGGCAGCATCGACAACACCACCAACACGCGGAACAGATCGCGCTTGCCATAACGGTCCGCCATGCGGCCGATGATGCGCGAGCTGAAGAACGCTGCTGCGCCGCCTGCCATATAGATCCACGACAGATGCGCAGGTGCAACACCGTAGTTGGCGACCAGCACTGGCGAGATGAACGGGATCACCATCATGTGCGAGACCATGATCGTGAACGTGAGCGCGAAGGCCTTGACGTGATTCGGCTTGGTCAGCAGACGGCCGAGATTCGGCAGGATTTCCTTCAGCGTCGGCTGCGTGCCCAGCAGGTGCTCGGTGAGCGAAGGCACGACGCGTGAAACGGCGACGCAGATCAGCGCCGACATCACCGTCAGCATCACGAACGGCGTGGCCCAGCCAAAGTGCGCGCCGAGCAACACGCCGGCGGGGACACCGGCAATCGCGGCGAGTGAAAACGCCGTCATGATGGTGCCCATCGCCGCGCCACGACGCTGTGGTGGAATGACATCGCCGACAATCGACATGATCACCGAAGCGAGCACGCCACCGGTAATGCCGGCAAACGCACGCGCGAGCAACAGGAATGAGAAATTCGGCGCCAGCGCGCAGAACAGGTTCGACAGTGCAAACAGTGAGTACGCGACCAGTAGCAGGCGCCGGCGATCAAAGCGATCCACGTAGGTTGCGCCGAGCAGGCCAGACAAACCCGCACACCAGGAATAGGTCGACACCGCCGTTGCGAACGCGGCCGGCGAGATCTGGAAGGCCTGCATGATCTGCGGGCCCAGCGGCATCATCACCATGAAGTCCATGATGATGGTGAACTGCGTGAGGGCCAGCAGCCAGAGCAGGCGGCGTTCGCCTGCAGGCGTCAGTGAATACATGAGGCGGATTTCCTGGGTGCGGGTTGGGCGCTGATCGCTACGTTACGGTGAGGCAATGTCTTTCGCGGCTTTCTCGATGATCGAGATCACGCGCTTTACTTCGGCAGCATCCCAGGCGCGGTCATGTCCCATCAGGGCATGGCGCAGCTGGTGCATGCTTTCGCGAATGGTCTCGGGCACGCTGAGCTTGGCCATCATGCGCGAGGAAAGTTTCAGCCGCTGCATCACCGCTTCGACGTCGAGACGGTTCTGCTCCAGGTGCTGACGGCCTTCATCGGTGATCGCGTACTGTTTGCGCGCGCTGGCGTCCGCCATCTGCACGGCGGCATAACCGGCTTCTTCGAGAAAGGTCAGCGTTGGATAAATCGCGCCCGGGCTGGGTGAGTAGGCGCCGCCGCAAAGATCTTCGATGGCGCGGATCAGTTCATAGCCATGACGCGGCTGGGTTTCGATCAGCGCGAGCAGCAACAGCTTGAGATCACCCTGGCCGAACATGCGGCCCATGCGACCGCCGCCGCGAGAATCGCCGCGCTCGTCGCCCGGAAAGTCCGGACCGCCGCGCCCGAACGGGCCGTGACCGCGATGACCGATCATCATGTGGAGGAGGTGATGGCGGTGCCCGTGGCGTCCGCGATGGCCATGCTGTTCATGGCTGCGCTCATCGTCGTGTTCATGGTCGAAGGCATGATCGTGGCCGTGATGATGGCCGCGGTGGTGCTCATGGCAGTGTTCTTGGTGGGGGCCGTGAGCATGGAAAAAGTGAGCCTCGGCGTGGGAACGGCGGCCGTGGTGCTCGGAATGGGGGAAGGGATTACGCATGAAAAGACTCCTGTAACAACTTGAGGTGCTACCCAAGATCAATCTTAAGTAACGATCTTAAGATATATCTTAAAGAAGCCCAAAGCAAGCCCGAACAGGTAAAGAAGGGTTTCGGCGGGTTGCTCCTAAGGATACGAGGCCGCTCACCAGAGGGCAGCCCAAGCGGCTCAGATTCTTGTCATTCCGAACGCAGTGAGGAATCTTGCCGGCAGAGGGCGGCAAAGTGCTACAGCAAGATCCCTCGCTGTGCTCGGGATGACATAGGCGCGGTGAACTACAGCGCCGTCAGGTTGGCGTAGCTGATCATCAGGCGCTTGGTGCCGTGCGCCTTGAAGCGGATTTCGACCTGCGCGCGGTCGCCATCGCCTTCAAACGACAGGATCGTGCCCTCGCCGAAGCGCTCATGCGACACCCGCTGGCCGAGTTTGTAGCCGCCGGGGCCGACGTTGGTCAGGCGTGCAGCGGGCGCCGAACCGCGCGCCGGATAGCCATCCTTGCTGTAGCCGCTGCCGTCGACACTCGGGCTGCGATAACTGCTGCCGCCGTAATTGCCGCCGCTCCATGAGGAAGAGTTGCTGCGTGCGGCAAAGGCCGGCCGCACGATGCCCGCGCGTGGTCGCGTTTCGCTGACGCAGTCGGCCGGGATTTCCTTGAGGAACATCGACGGCAGGTTGATCTGCTCAACACCGTGCAGGCGGCGCATTTCTGCATAACTGAGATACAACTGCTCGCGTGCGCGCGTGATGCCGACGTAACAAAGGCGACGCTCTTCCTCGAGATTGCCTTCGTCCATTGTGCGCTGGCTGGGGAACAGGCCGTTCTCCAGGCCAACGAGAAACACCACAGGGAACTCCAGGCCCTTGGCTGCGTGCAGCGTCATCAGCTGTACGCAGTCTTCGCCGGGACCAGCCTGCTCGTCACCGGCTTCCAGCGAAGCGTGGGTGATGAACGCGGTGAGCGGTTCCAGCGTCGGCTCGCCTTCCACCGGCGGCAGTTCTTCAAAGCCGCGCGCGGCATTGATCAGTTCATCCAGGTTTTCGAGTCGGGCCTCGGCCTGTTCGCCTTTCTCTTTCTTGTAGTGCTCGCGCAGGCCGCTGCGTTCGATGGTGAGCTTGGTGGCTTCGCTGAGCGTGAGGCTGCGGGTGTCGGCGTGCAGTTCCTCAATCAAGGTCAGGAAGGCGCCGACACTATTGGCCGAACGGCCGAGTGACGGCAGGCCTGTCTTGGCTGCAACCCAGAGGGAAATATTCTGTTCACGCGCGAGCAGCCGCAGGCGCTCGATCGTGGTGGCGCCGATGCCGCGCGGCGGCGTGTTGACGGCACGTTCAAAGCTGGTGTCGTCGTCGCGGTTATGCAGCAGGCGCAGGTAAGACAGCGCGTCCTTCACTTCCATGCGCTCGAAGAATCGCAGGCCGCCGTAGATGCGATAGGGGATTCGATTCTTGATCAGCGTTTCTTCCAGCACGCGCGATTGCGCGCTCATGCGGTACAGCACGGCCAGATCGGAATAGCGCGAGCGGCCGTCGATGTGCTCCTTCATGCGGCCAATCACGAAATCCGATTCATCGTATTCGTTGAACGCCGCATACAGCTGGATCTGCTCGCCCTCGTTGCCGTCGGTCCACAGTTCCTTGCCGAGGCGCGCGCTGTTGCGTGCGATCAGGCCGTTGGCCGCCTTGAGGATGGTGCTGGTGGAGCGATAGTTCTGCTCCAGCTTGATGATCTCGGTGCCGGGGAAATCCCGGTCCAGCTTCATCATGTTTTCGACTTTGGCGCCGCGCCAGCTGTAGATGCTCTGGTCGTCATCGCCAACGGCGAACAGCGTACCGGTGTTGCCGGCCAGCACCTTCAACCACTGATACTGCAAGGTGTTGGTGTCCTGGAACTCATCGACCAGCACATGACGGAAGCGGTTGCGGTAGTGGCGCTGGATCTCGGCGTTGTCACGGCAAAGCTCATAGGCGCGCAGCAGCAGCTCGGCGAAATCGACGAGGCCGTTGCGTTCGCACTGTTCCTGATAGGCCGCGTAGGCACGCACCAACGTGCGCTGGGTGAAGTCGCCCTGGTCCTGCAGATGTTGCGGGCGGCGGCCTTCTTCCTTCTGTGCGTTGATGAAGCCGGTGACGCTCTTCGGCACCCACTTGTCTTCCGGCAATTCCATCGCGCGCAGCACGCGCTTGACCAGACGCAGTTGGTCATCGGAATCGAGGATCTGGAAATTCTGCGGCAGCTTCGCTTCCTTCCAGTGCAGGCGCAGCATGCGATGCGCGATGCCATGGAAGGTGCCGACCCACATCGCGCGCACCGGAATGCTGATCAACTGCTCGATGCGCCCGCGCATTTCAGCAGCGGCCTTGTTGGTGAAGGTCACGGCGAGGATCGACAGCGGCGACACGCCTTCCTTCGCAATCAGCCAGGCGATGCGATGTACCAGCACGCGCGTCTTGCCAGAACCTGCACCCGCGAGCACCAGACGATGCTCGGTTGGCGCCGTCACCGCCTCCTTCTGGGCGGGATTGAGATGGTCGACTAGGGGGGCAAGATCGTCAGCGAAATGATTCATCTGCAGATTTTAGCGTGTTCTGGGTGGGTTCTTGCGGACTTTTGCTTGAGCCGGGCGGCGCGTAGTTGGGTGCGTGCCCTTGCGGGCGAGCTGACTTTGGTTTTGTTTGTGGTTGTTTATTCCGCCCTGAAGGGCGGGTGACTTTCTTTGCTGGTGCAAAGAAAGTCACCAAAGAAAGCACCTTTAGAAGCAAAGCCACTTTTGCCGAGAATAGGGCAAGGGCTGATACGTTGGATATTTCAACTTCTGCGGACAGAAGAAGTCATTAAAGGCACTTTTCTCGCATCCATTATCGCTATTGCTGCACATTCGCAAAGCTACGCTTAAGAAAGGCACAAATGGCTTTGCTTTTAGATGCCCTTTCTTTTGGTTCCTTTTCTTTGGGCACGCAAAGAAAAGGAACTCGCCCAGAGGGCGAAACCACAACATCAAGTCGAGCCAAAGCCAGCACGCCCGCAAGGGCAAGCGCCAAAGTTCGAGCAGCCCTCTAACTGGCTTTCAGCGCATCGGGTTTGCCGTGCTCAATCAGGTCAGGCAGCGGCTTGCCGGTCTCGACAAAGCTCTTGAGGCTGCACAGGATGATCGGCCAGCCGCGGCGTCCGCCTTCCAGCCATTTCTCTTCGAGGAATGAAGGATGCTCTTCAATTACGGTGAGACGCACCGCCTCGCCGAGGTCGTCGATCTGGTAGGTGACGATGCACGGTGGCAGCGACTTCAGCTCGGTCACCCACTCGACGGTCCAGGTGAAGCGCAGCTTGCGTGGTGGATCGCATTCGAGGATTTCGCCGCTGACATCCAGCGTACCATCCGCCTGCCAGTAGACCACACGGCCGCCGACCTTCCAGTCGGACTCGATGCGGCGGCCGAAGAAATACTGCTGCGTGATCTCACCTTGCGTCAGCGCATCCCACACCTTCTGTGGGCGCGCGGCGATGTAGGTGACATAGACGGTATCGGGCGTCTTGTTCATGACTAGCCAAACTTGTGCGCAGGATTATTGTTCTTGTGCGACCACACGAATGGCAGTGGCTTGCCGGTTTCCAGCAAGGTCTTGAGTCCGGACAGGATCGATGGCCAGCCACCGCTGATCGCGCGCAGGTATTTGCTGTTGGATGTCGGGAACTGGTCATGCACCAGCGTCAGCTTGACGAAGCCATCCTGCAATTCCAGTTTGAAATCGACGCGTGAAGCAGGCTCTGCCTTCAGTTCATTGAAGAACACGTTCTTGAAGGTGTAGCTGAGATGATGCGGTGGATCGAAGGCCAGCACCTCGCCTTCGTCATAGACCAGGCCACCGGGCGCGTGCAGCTGGAATTTTGAACCCAGCTTCCAGTCACATTCGATATGGCAGTTGCCCCAGAACTGTTCGATGAACTCGTTCTGTGTCAGCCCGGCCCAGACTTTCTCCAGCGTGCTGTTGATGAAGGTGACATAGACGAAGGTCTGCGGATCTTTGTTGCTGCTCATGACTGACTCCTATTCCGAATTGCTCTCCAGCTTCCGTTTCAATTCACCGAGCGCACGGGCGCGGTGCTTTTCGTACTTGCCGATCCAGCGGTCGACGATTTCGCCGAGCGGAACCGGGTTGAGGTAGTGCAATTTCTCGCGTCCGCGCCAGAGCGTGACGACGAGGTTGGCCTGTTCCAGCAACACCAGGTGCTTGGCCACCGCTTGGCGCGACATCTCCAGGTTTTCGCAAAGCTCGCCCAGCGTCTGTCCGTTACGTTCATGCAGGGCGTCGAGCAATTGCCGGCGACTGACATCAGCGAGTGCTTTGAAGACCAGATCCATGGCGGCAATATATGCAACCATTTAGTTGCATGTCAAGCGGGATGATTTTCGACGGGCAAAAAAATGCCCCCGGCACTTTCGCGCCGGGGGCTATGTTGTTGCGCTTACTTCAGCTTGGGCGCGGCGGGACGCATGCGCAGGTTGAGCATTTCCACGCCAACCGAGAAGGCCATTGCAAAGTAGATGTAGCCCTTCGGCACATGCGCGCCAAAGCCTTCAGCCACCAGTGCGCCGCCGACCATGATCAGGAAGGACAGGGCCAGGATCTTGATCGTCGGGTGGCGATCCACAAAGTTGGAAAGCGGGCCGGCGAAAAACATCATGGTGATGATGGCGATCACGATGGCTGTGACCATGACTGGCAGGTTGTTGGTCATGCCGACCGCGGTAATGACTGAGTCAAGCGAGAACACGATGTCGAGGATCATGATCTGGACGATGGCGCTGGCAAAACCGGTTACCGCGCGCACGGTGGGGGTTTTTTCGTCGCCGCCACTGCCTTCGAGGCTTTCGTGGATTTCACTGACGCTCTTGTAGAGCAGGAACAGGCCACCGAGGATCAGGACCAGATCGCGGCCGGAAATTTCAGTGGGCAGGAAGGCCAGTGCGGGAATGGTCTTGGTCAGGCTGGCCAGCCATGCTAGCGAGAACAGCAGTGCAACACGCGTCAGCAGCGCGCCGGCAAGTCCGAGGAAGCGCGCGCGCGCCTGTTGTTCAACCGGCAGTTTGGCGACGATGATCGACAGAAAGATGATGTTGTCGATGCCGAGCACGATTTCGAGCGCGGTCAGGGTCAGCAGGGCCATCCAGAGTTCGGGCTGCAGCAAAAAGTCCATGGTGTAAATTTCCTGTAAAGATGCGCATATGATACCGGTGCCACGTTACCGACGCGCGTTTGTCACGCAAGTTTCGCAAATCCTTCATCGCATTGTTAAGCCGTGGTTTTAGCCTAAACGCATGAAAATGGAGGCCAAACCATGCGTATAGCTTACGGCGTCATGGGTTACGGGCGTGGTCATGCCATGCGCACCAGCGCAGTATTGCCGGCGCTGATGAAGGAACACGAGATCACGGTTTTTGCCGGCGGCGATGCTTATGAGGAGCTGGCGCCGCGTTTCCCGACCGTGCGCATTCCAATCATCGGCTATCAGTACAACGATCGCGGCAGCCACTCCATTCCGAAAACCATCGGCAGCAATTTCTCGCCGATTGCCGACCTGTTGTTTCACGGCCATGGCATGGATCAGGTCGAGCGTGAGTTCAAGGCGCGCGACATCCAGATGGTGATTTCGGATTCAGAGGCGTGGACGCATCGTGTTGCGCAGAAGCTGAAAATTCCACGCATCAGTTTTGATCACGTCGGCGTGATCGCTTACTGCAAGCCACACTTCCCGCCGGATCTCTGGTTCTCCGGCAAGCGTGACGCCTGGGGCTATCGCACGCTGATGGGCATTCCGGAACGCATCCTGATCTCCAGTTTTTATCCGGCGGAAGGCGCGTACCCGGGTGTGCGCGTCGTCGGCCCGATGCTGCGTGATGAAGTTTTACGTGCGCAGCCGAACGACGGCAATTTCCTGCTGGCGTATTTCAACAAGGGTCAGCATCAATACCTGCCACAAATGGATCGCACCCTGCGCCAGCTGGATTGCCCGGTGGTGGTTTACGGCACGCCGTATCGTGGCAAGGTCGATAACCTCGACTTCCGTGCGCCGAGCCGCGAGTGGTTCGTGCATGACCTCGCGCATTGCCGTGGCGTGCTGTCCACCGCAGGCAATCAGCTGATTGGCGAGGCGATTCATTTCGGCAAACCGATCCTGGCGATGCCGGAAAATGCGTTTGAACAGCGCCTCAACGCGCACATGATTGAACGCATGGGTGTTGGTATGCGCGCGGAAATGACGCGGCTCACGCCCAGCGACGTTGACCGCTTCCTCGGTCATGGCGACTGGTATCGCTCCAACATGCGCCAGCATGCGGGAGACGGGCGTGCCGAAGCCATCGAAACCCTGCATCGCTTCATCGACGAATTGATGAGCAACAAGAAAACGATCGCAGTCCCCAGCAAGAAGCCACGACGCAAGGTCGCGGCGAGAGTCATCGCCAGCGCCTGATTACATTGGCGGCTGGACGCGGGCCAATGACGGACTGAGCGTTGCGCGAGAGCAGGCGCGGTCGGTGTACTTGCGCGGCAGGTTGGTCGTGCACTGACGGTGGCCATCCTCGCTGATGTGAATCTGCAGGGCGCGGCCGTTGATCAAATCCGCCGTGAATGCGAGCGCCACCGTGCCATGGTCAGCAATATGCAGGGTGGCGACGTTGGCGATTCGCGTGGCATTCGGCAGGCCGATATCTTCCGGCTGTTTCGGCCAGTGCCCATGCTCGCTGTGATACGCCACCACTTTCTCGCTGGCGTCACGTGCCTGCTCAATCGCCAGCGCCACGCGGGAGCGGATCACATAATCCTGGTAAGCCGGAATCGAAACCGCTGCGATGACGCCGGTGGCGAATGGAACCAGAAACATCAGGCTGACCATGACCCAGGTCAGTGAACTCCACTCGCCAATGCGGGCCCCGGAGAGATCGATCTCGGGATTTTCCGCGCTGCTGCCTTCGATCACGACCGTGCCGCAGATCATGTCGTGCAAACCTTTGCGGTGACGATTGAACAGCGGCACCAGACAGGGCAGCAGCAAAAGGCTGAACAGGGTCAGCAGTACATAACGGCCCATCGCCAGGCCATCGCCGAGTTTGTCGCCATTGTCGCGAACCACGCGGATGTCCAGCGCGCTTTTGCCGAGGGTGGCTCCGCGTGCGCGGCCCTGCAGCACCGTGAAGTAGGCGAGGTTGGCGACCAGCGCCAAGGCTTCACCCATTGCCAGCGCAGGAGATTCCGGCAGAAATGCGCGCGGCAACGACATGAGGATGGCGGCCGGAATAAACATCACCAGCGCGTCAATCAGTGCGGCGGCCATGCGTCGGCCAAAGGCGGCAATGACCGGGCTGCTGTCGTCTTGTATCGGGGTGGTATGGGCACTGTGTGCCGCTTGAAACAGGCCAGTGCCGGCCAATACCTGCTGGGCAGTGGCCCAGTCGGCCATGCCTTCCTTCCACATCAGTGTGAATGCGGCTATTTCGCCATTGCGAACCGTTGCTGAAATCTGGGCGAAGGTAAACGGCCCGCGCGATACGCCGTGATCGGCGACGAAATACTGCGCCATGAAATCCCCTTATTAGTGTTTTTATATGGCGCCAACACTAAGACAGATATCAGGCAGAAGCTGTCAGATTTTCCAGCAATCGAATCATCAGCCGGTTGTTTTCGGCAAAACGGCCGAGGTCAGTAAGAATGCTTTCCGAGGTCTGCACATAGGTGTCTGGCACGGGACGTTCGTGCTCAAACCAGTCGCGTGCATTGGCGGCGGTGACTTCCAGATGGAATTGAATGGCCGCGACGCGGTCGCCGTAATCGTATGCCTGATGCGCGCAGGCTTCGCTGGAAGCGAGATTGCGCGCGCCTGGCGCAATTGCAAAGGTGTCGCCGTGCCAGTGAAACGCGAGGTAGCGGTCCGGAAAGCCGGCAAACGCTTTTGACTGGCTCGCGGTGGCGTTCATCTGCACCGGAAACCAGCCGACCTCGGTATGCGCATTGCGCGTGACAGGCCCGCCCAAGACATCCGCAATCAGCTGCGAACCCAGGCAGATGCCGAGCACGCGCTTGCCGGCGGCAATGGCTTCCCGGATCAGCGCCTTTTCCGCCTTGAGCCAGGGATGGGCATCGTATTCATAGATGTTCATCGGCCCGCCCATCACGATCAGGAAGTCAAAAGCATCTACTGTCGGTGGAGTCTCGCCTGCAAACAGGCGCGTATGCGTCACGCTGTCGCCACGCGCGACAAGCCAGGGCGCGATGCAGCCCAGATCTTCGAAGTCTGCGTGCTGTAGCCAATGCACTTTCATATATACGTCCTGTACAAGAGCGGGCCATCCGTGGCCCGCACTCTCCAAAAAAGCGGACTCATTTTTTACGTTCGTGAAATTCGATAGATGCTGAGTTGATGCAGTAGCGCAGGCCTGTCGGCGGCGGGCCATCATTGAAGACGTGCCCCATATGGGCGCCGCAATGCTCGCAATGGACCTCGGTGCGGATCATGCCGTGGCTACTGTCGTGGCTCTCCGCCACGGGGGCGTCTTTGGACAGGGGCTGGTTAAAGCTGGGCCAGCCGCAATGCGCGTCGAACTTGTGCTCGGAGTCGAACAGGGGCGCCTTGCAGCAAACACACAGATAGACGCCATCCGCGTCATGGTTCCAATACTCGCCGGTGAAAGCGCGCTCGGTGCCGTGCTGGCGGGTGACGCGGAACTGCTCGGGTGTGAGCTGCGATTTCCACTCGGCGTCGGTTTTAACAACCTTGGTCATTTAATTCCCCGTAGTCAGCGTGTCGTGGAACTATACTGTGTCCAATACAACAAGAAACAAGGAACTTTCATGCCTATCGCCATTGGGTTTGCCATCGCTGCCGCTATTTCGGCGCTGATGGCCATCGTCGCGGACTGGAACGAACGCCGCCATTTCACCTTTTACGTCCTCAAGCCACTCACCACCCTGTTCATCATTGGACTCGCAGCAACCGTGCCAGAAGGCAATGCGCGCGCACTGATGCTGCTGGCGCTGGTGCTTTCACTGGCGGGCGATATCTGCCTGATGTTTGAAGGCCAGGGCTGGTTCATCGGCGGCCTGAGCAGTTTCCTGTTGGCGCATCTCGCATTCATTCCTGCTTTGTTGCACGGGGTGGATTCGCCGTCGCTGCCCTTGTGGAGCGTGGGCCTGGTGATCTGGGGCCTGGGATTCTTTGCCTGGCTGTTGCCGAAGACTGGCCAGCTCAAGCCTGCGGTATTGGTCTACGGCACCGTCCTGCTGGCCCTGGCCCTGGCCGCGATTGCACGCTGGAATGTCGCGCCGACGGAATCCGCACGCTTTGCACTGATCGGCGCATTGCTGTTCGTACTCTCCGACTCGTCACTCTCGGTGCGCAAATTCGTCGGCCCGTACTACGGCGCGCAGGCGCTGATTCTCAGCACCTATTGGGCTGCGATTGGATTGATGGCGTATTCATTGACGCTGCGCTGAGGGTTCGATACTGGCACCTTCTCAGCGGCGAAGACCTTGGGCGCAGTGGATGCAAACGGGGATGACAAGAATGGAAGAGAACAACGGTACTAGTGCACGCGTACACGCATTCTGCAATGACGCGTTAGGCGAGCATGATGCTGTGGGAATCGCAGCGTTGATCTCTCGCGGTGAGATCAGCGCGACTGAGGCCTGCGCAGCAGCGATCGCACGTGCGCAGGCGGTCGAGATACTCGGCGGCGTTCAGTTTGCTGCTTTTGAATCCGCGCTGATTCAGGCAGGACAACCGCAGTCCGGCGTATTCGCGGGCGTGCCGACTTTCGTTAAGGACAATGTTGACGTCGCCGGCATGCCGACCTGTCACGGCTCGGCCGCGGTACCACCGCGTCCGGCAGCGCATGACGGCGCGTTCACGCGCCAGTACCTGTCACAGGGCTTCGTTGTGCTGGGCAAGAGTCGCCTGCCAGAGTTCGGTTTCAACGCCTCTACTGAGTTCATGAATGGCGTCGCACCAACACGCAACCCATGGAACATTGCGTACTCCAGCGGGGCCTCGTCCGGAGGCTCGGCCGCGCTGGTCGCTGCTGGCGTGGTGCCAATCGCGCACGCCAACGACGGCGGCGGTTCGATCCGCATACCCGCGGCCTGTTGCGGCCTCGTAGGGCTCAAGCCCACACGCGGTCGCTTCATCGATGGCGAGTCGGCGCGCAGTCTGCCCGTGAACATCATTTCGGAAGGCGTGGTCACGCGCAGCGTGCGCGACACCGCGCATTTCTTCGCCGGGATGGAACAGACCTGGCGCAATACGCGACTTCCCGCCGTCGGTCTCGTCGAAGGGCGAGGCCGCGCCCGACTTCGCATCGGCCTTGTCTACGACTCGATCAATGGCCATCCTATCGATGCCGCCACACGGGCGACTGTAGAGCGCACGGCGGCGCTGCTCGAAGCAGCGGGCCACCGGCTTGAGATCATGCCGTTGCAAGTCAAGCCACGTTTCGCTGACGACTTTGCGATGTACTGGGGCATGCTCGCGTACTTGGTTTCGCGCTTCGGCAAGCACGTCATCAATCCAGGGTTCGACGCGACCCGCATCGACAACCTGAGCCGCGGGCTCGCCGAACTGTTCCGCCGCGACATGCTCTGCACGCTGCCGATGCTGTTCCGCCTGCGGCGTTCGCAACACGATTATGCGCGCATGCTTTCGCAATACGATGCAGTGCTCACCCCGGTGCTAGCACATGCCCCACCGCGACTTGGATACCTCTCGCCGGATCAGCCCTTCGAAAGTCTGTTCGAGCGTTTGCTCCGCTACGTCGCGTTTACGCCGCTGAACAACGCTTCCGGTAGTCCGGCAATATCCCTGCCGATGGGGCAGAGCCCGGAGGGCTTGCCCATAGGTGTGCAGTTGATGTCGGCGCATGGAACGGAACGCACGTTGTTGGAACTGGCGTTCGAGTTGGAACAGGCACAGCCTTGGCGGCGCATAAACGCAGGGACGTGAAGTTGAAGCCGCGATTGCCTGACGCGAGTAAGACATGACAGAAAAGGGGACATGATTGACTGTCCGTTATTGGCGCAAAGTAGCCAGTAAGGATTGCCGGGACAGTGATTCCACTTTTGGTGCTTAGCTGATGGCCTGCACCCAACACCGCCCCAGCGCCTCAAGACCTTTGCGGTCTTCATCATCAAAGCGATTGAACTTCGGACTGTCCAGATCCAAAACGCCATAAAGCGTATCGCCCTGCACGAGCGGCACGACGATTTCAGAGTTGGATGCGCTGTCGCAGGCAATGTGGCCTGCGAACTGATGGACGTCTGGAACAACAATCGTCTCGCGTTTCACTGCCGCGGTGCCGCACACGCCTTTGCCCATGACGATGCGCACGCAGGCGGGTTTGCCCTGGAAAGGGCCGAGCACCAGTTCACGGCCATCAAAACGATAGATGCCTGCCCAGTTCAGGTCGGGTAAGGCATGCCACAGCAGCGCCGCCAGATTGGCGGCGTTGGCAACGGAATCATGCTCGTCTTCGAACAGCGCTTGGGCCTGTTGCAACAGGGCTGCGTAGCGTGCGGGCTTGTCGGCGCTTGAAAGGGCGGGGTCGAGTTCGATCATCTGCATAGGGTAGCGCCTCCCGGGCCACCCTGAAATTTGAACCTCTGACAGAATGGATACTCTGAGTCAGAGTGTCCTTGGGCTTATACCGTCAGGAATGTAGAGGGGATTATGAAAAAGATTTTGCTCGGTGCTTGCAGCGCACTGGTACTGGCGGCTTGCAGCACGCCTGCGCCACAGGCGGACGAGGTGGCGGCGCGCATCCACGTTCCGGCCAAGGCGCCTGTCGCTGCGCTGGTTTCCGGCATTGATCTGGGCAATGCAGATCCTGCGGTGCGCCCGCAGGATGATCTGTATCAGGCCGTGGATGGCGCATGGCTGAAGAAGACTGAAATTCCCGCCGATAAATCCAACTATGGCGCCTTCACCAAATTGACAGACGATGCCGAGGCGCAGCTGCGCGGCATCATCGAAGCCGCCGCCGACAAAACCGGCAAGGTGCCAGGCACGGACGAGCAGAAGGTCGGTGATCTCTATGCCAGCTTCATGGATGAGAAGACCGCCGACGTCAAAGGCGTCCATCCGGTCAAACCGGAGTTGGACCGGGTTGATGCGCTGAAGAACAAGAAAGACATTGCGGCATTGATGGCGCATCTGCAGCGCATCGGTATCAGCGTGCCGGTGGTGGGCGGGGTGCATCAGGATGCCAAGGACCCGACCCAATACACCATCGACTTCTACCAGGCCGGCCTGGGCCTGCCGGATCGTGACTACTATTTGCAGGACGATGCCAAGTTCAAGGACATCCGCGCCAAGTACCTCACCCATATCGACAGCCTGTACCGGCTGGCCGCCCTGCCCAACGGCAAGGCCGCCGCAAGGAAAATCCTGGCGCTGGAAACCGAGCTGGCGCGGGTTCAATGGAGCAAGGTTGAAGCACGCGATGCGGTGAAGGCCTACAACCCCTATGCAGTGAACCAGCTCAGCACGCTCGCGCCCAATTTTGCTTGGACAACTTTTGTCCGCGAAGTCGGTGCGGGCAGCCAGCAGAAGGTGGTGGTGAGCCAGCCGAGTTATCTCAAGGGCTTTGGCAAGCTGCTGGATCGCACCCCGCTGGAAACCTGGAAGGCGTATTTCCGCTGGCGCGTGCTCAGCGATGCGGCGCCTTACCTGGACCAGCATTTTGCAGCGGAGAGCTTTGCCTTCAACGGCGGCGTTCTCAACGGTATCAAGCAGGATCGTCCGCGTTGGAAGCGTGGCGTGGCCCTGGTTGAAGGCGCCTTGGGTGAAAGCGTCGGCAAGATCTATGTCGCGCAATATTTCCCGCCCGAGGCCAAGCAGCGCATGGACGCCTTGGTGCAGAACCTGCTGGCGGCCTACAAGCAAAGCATTGATGGGCTCGACTGGATGGGGCCGGAAACGCGCAAGGCTGCGCAGGAAAAGCTGGCCAAGTTCACCCCCAAGATCGGCTATCCCAACAAGTGGCGCGACTACTCGGCGCTGACGGTGAAGGCGGATGATCTGCTCGGCAATGTCTACCGCGCCAACGAGTTTGCCTATCAGCGCGACATCAACAAGCTGGGCCAGCCGATTGATCGCGACGAGTGGCTGATGACGCCGCAAACCGTCAACGCCTATTACAACCCGGAGATGAACGAGATCGTCTTCCCGGCGGCGATCCTGCAGCCGCCGTTCTTCAACCTGCAGGCCGATGACGCGGTGAACTACGGCGGTATCGGCGCGGTGATCGGCCATGAAATCAGCCATGGCTTTGACGATCAGGGCAGCCACTACGACGGCGATGGCATGCTGCGCGACTGGTGGACGGCGGAAGACCGCAAGAACTTTGAAGCGCGAACCCAGGCCCTGATCGAGCAATACAACCAGTACGAGCCGGTCAAGGGTTACAAGGTCAATGGCGCGTTCACCATCGGCGAGAACATTGCGGATCTTGCCGGCATGACCATCGCCTACAAGGCCTATCGCCTCTCGCTCAATGGCAAGGAAGCGCCAGTGATCGACGGCCTGACCGGCGACCAGCGCTTCTTCATGGGCTGGGCCCAGGTCTGGCGGCGCAAGTACCGCGAAGACAACCTGATCTCGCGGATCAAGACCGACCCGCACTCGCCCAGTGAATACCGTTGCAACGGCGTCGTCACCAATCTGCCCGGCTACTACGAGGCCTTTGGCGTGAAGGAAGGCGACAAGCTCTACAAGTCGCCTGACCAGCGCATCAAGCTCTGGTGATGGGCGCCTGTTGCTGATCTGCAAAAGGCCGGCGCGTGCCGGCCTTTTTTTATACGACGCACTGTGTTGAAGTAGTCATGGGGGAGTTCGTGGATATCGGGCAATGAAAACTAAAACGCTGATAGGCGTCGCGCTGGTTTCGATGGGAATGGTTGCTTGCAACAAGCCGGCGGAGGTTGCTGCGCCCAGGCCGTTGGTCAGTGGACTGAACCGGGCCAATTTCGATGTGCAGACAAGGCCGCAGGATGATCTGTTCCGCGCCGTCAATGGCGCCTGGCTGGACAAGACGCCGATCCCGGCCGACAATTCCGGTTACGGCTATTTCGACATCTTGCATGACCGCGCCGAGCAAAATTTGCGCGCGATCATCGAGAATGCAGCGACCAGCCGGAATGTGCCGGACACCGAAGCGCAGAAAATCGGCGATCTCTACAACAGCTTCATGGACGAGCCGCGAGCTGACGAGCTGGGCCTGAAACCGCTGCAGGCTGAGCTGGCGCGGATTGATGCCGTCAGCAGCAAGGCGGAGTTGCCGGCGCTGATCGCTCACCTGCATCGCATCGGCGTGTCAGCGCCGTTCGACAGTTATGTGCACCAGGATGCCAAGGATTCGTCTCAGTACGTGATCGATTTCATGCAGTCGGGCCTCGGTATGCCGGATCGCGACTATTACCTGCTGCCTGACAAGACTTTTGTCGATCTGCGCCAGAAGTACGTGGCCTACATCGAGAAAATGTTCACGCTGGCTGGCATCAATGATCCCGCTCCCAGCGCGCAAGCCGTGCTTGAAATCGAAACGCAACTCGCAGGCAAGCAATGGACGCAGGTGGAATTGCGCGATGTCGACAAGACCTACAACAAGCTGGATATCGATGCACTGAAAAAACTGACGCCGGCATTTGACTGGGATCTTTACCTCAAGGAAACCGGCATCAAGACGCCGTCGGTGGTCGTCAGCGAGCCCAGCTATCTGCAGGCCTTCGTCAACATCAGCCAGTGGATGCCGCTGGCCGCGTCCAAGAATTATTACAAGCTGCGCCTGCTGGAAAGCTATGCGCCCTACCTGAGTGCGCCGTTCGTGGACGAGCACTTTGCTTTCAACGGCCAGGCCCTCAAGGGATTGCAGCAACTGCGCCCTCGCTGGAAGCGCGGGGTGTCGCTGGTGGATGGCGCGGTTGGTGAAGCCGTCGGCAAGATTTTCGTGGCGCAGCATTTTCCCGTTGCCAACAAGCAGCGCATGGAGCGCCTCGTGCAGAACCTGCTCACGGCTTATGGCGAGGAAATCGACACGCTGGACTGGATGAGCGCCGAGACCCGCAAGGCGGCCAGGGCCAAGCTGGCAACGTTCACCGCCAAAATCGGCTATCCGAAGAAATGGCGCGATTATTCGGCGCTGAAGATTTCCAGGGGTGATCTGGTCGGCAATGTCATGCGCGCCAGCGAGTTCGAGTACCAGCGCGAGATCAACAAGCTGGGCCAGCCGATCGATCGCGATGAATGGGAAATGACGCCGCAAACGGTGAACGCCTACTACAACCCCGAGCGCAACGAGATCGTGTTCCCCGCGGCCATCCTTGCTCCGCCGTACTTCGACATGAATGCCGATGACGCGGTCAACTACGGCAGCATCGGCGCCACCATCGGCCATGAAATCAGCCATGGCTTTGATGACCAGGGCAGCAAGTACGATGGCGCCGGCAACCGCAAGGATTGGTGGACGGCCGAAGACCGCAAGAATTTTGATGCACGCGCCAAGCAGCTGGCCGCGCAGTATTCGAAGTACGAGCCGGTGCCCGGGTTCCATATCAATGGCGAGCTGACACTGGGAGAGAACATCGCCGACCTTGGCGGGTTGGTGATTGCCTACCGCGCTTACCACAACTCAATGGTCGGCCAGATCGAGCGGGTCATTGATGGGGATGTCGGTGACCAGCGCTTCTTCCTGGGCTACGCGCAGTCATGGATGGAAAAGAATCGCGATGAGGCGTTGATCAGCCAGTTGAAATCCGATCCCCACTCGCCGCCGCAGTACCGGGTGAATGGGGTGGTGGTCAACGTGCCGGGGTTCTACAAGGCATTCGGGTTGAAGCAGGGCGACAAGATGTACAAGGCGCCGGAGGCGCGGATCAGCATCTGGTAACCCGGCCTGCAGGAGGCCGGGCAGTAACTCTTGACGGTGCTCCCGGCAGCCCCGGCAACAACGGCGGCTGTTAATATTCATTCGCCAGAGCTTTTACATAACCGACAGAGTGATCCGCCAATGTATTCTTCAAGCAAACCAAAATTGCAGCAGGGCAATGCCAAGCGCATTGGGCTCATCGTGCTGGCGGTGATCATCATCCTGCCGGTGCTCTACACCTGGGCAATGCTGAGCTGGAGCTACTCCACCGGCGAGCGCGCAGGCTGGTTGCAGAAACTTTCGAACAAGGGCGTGATCTGCAAGACCGACGAAGGTGAACTGTCGTTGATCGCGGTGCCGGGCGCAGCACCGGAAAAGTTTTTCTTCACTGTGCGCGATCCTGCCGTGGTCAAGCAGATTCAGGCCCTGATGGGTCGTCGTGTATCGCTGCACTATGAACAGAAGGTCGGCCTGCCGTCGTCTTGCTTTGGCGAGACCAGTTATTTCGTGACGGGGGTCGAGGAAGTCAGCGAGTCATCGCTTCCACCCTGGACCTCCAAGCCTGCGGAAGCACCCGCAACCGCACCAGTGCCAGCGCCCGCGCCGGCCACACCTGCAGCGCCGAGATAACGAGGCTTGGCTAATCCAGGATCGGCGCGTCGCTGTTACGGCGCCACTGGTAACGCGTCAGGTCGACGCGGCCCTTGAGAAACAGAACGCCTTCTTCTTCGAGAAGGCGTTTTTGTTTTTCGTATTGTTCGCTGCCGACCGGGAATGAAATCTTGCCCTGCGCGTTGATCACCCGGTGCCAGGGCATTTGGGTCCCTGCCGGCATGTGGTGCAGGGCATAACCGGCGAGGCGCGGCTGCTTGGGGAAACCCGCTTCGCGCGCGACCTGTCCATAGGTTGCAACGCGCCCCTTGGGAATCTTCTTGATCGTGGCCCAGATCAGCGCATAACTGTCTTGTGCCGGCATGGCTGCGCCCGGGGGTTACTTGACCGCGCGCAACTTGGCTTTGCCGCGCGGCTGCTCGCTTTCCTGGCTGCGCTGCTTGAGCAGCGCAATGCATTCATCAAAGGTGCGCGAGATGCGCGTCTGGTTGCGGATGCGGTCAATCTTCGACCAGGTGGCACGGTCGCCATCGCGGATGAAGCGCTGGATCTCGTCGTCGGTGAGATTGGAGAACATGTTGAGCAGCTGCTTGGGCGTGTGACGCGGAAAGATATTGACGTCACCGCTGTATTTCTGGCGCGTCACATTGTCGAGCTTGTTGATGATGCGGCCGGCGCCGTAAGGATCCATATGCGTGCGCGCCAGCGTCAGTGCGCCGCGACTGCCGGAGCTGGCGAGTTCGCGCGCCAGCGGGATCAGGCCGCGCTTGGGCGCAACATCGGACATGAACGGCACGATATGCGGATTGGTCTGGCTGACGATGTAGTGATTGCAGTTGTGCAGGCGCGCGAGGCGCAGCATCGGCAGATCGTTGGCGAGGCTGCCGTCGACCCAGCGCTTGCTCGGCATGTAAGGCACCACATGGCCGCGATAGTCGTGCGCTTCCAGCATCACTGGTGGAAACACGCCGGGTACTGCGCAGGATGCGAGGATGGCGCGACGCATCAACACGTGCGGCGCAGCGAGATAGTTGAGCAGACGCCCCTGCTGGTGCGGATCCGCCGGTGAAACAGTGATGCCGATGATGCGGCGCGTGCGTTCAAACGCCTGGGTGAAGCTGATGTCGCCAATGTTCTCGAAGATGCAGCGCTCCAGCTGGCCGCTGTCCATCACCGCATTGCCTTTCAGCATCTTGCGCAGGCCAACGCTCTGGAAGGCGCGCAGGTTGAGGCCGCCGGGTTCAAAGATCCGGCCGAGTTCGGCATCGGTGCGAGAGCCGACCACGCCGGCAATGATGGAGCCCGCGCTGGAACCGGAGATCACCTTCGGCAGCAGGTTGCGCTCATGCAGCGCCTTGATCACGCCGAGGTGGAACATGCCCAGCGTTGCACCGCCGGACAGCATCAGCGCCGAGCGGCCGAAAACGGTGCCGGTGCGCTTGAAGAAGATGATTTTCTCGTCTTCCGGGAAATCAGGGAAATCGCCAACACAGAGATAATCGAGGCAGCGGGCGACTTCTTCGACATATTGTTCGATCAGCAGCTTGGTGCCGACGCGGGCGACGCCGTACAGCGCCGGGTTGGTGATGTTGCCGATATTGCCGTGCAGGCCTTCATAAAGATTGAACACGAGCTGGCGAACATCGCCGTTCTTGCGCAGGGCGCGCATTTCGGACAGGCGTTCCTTGATCAGCAGGTAGTCGTAATCGTCGCTGGTGTCGTCCTGTTTCCAGGCGGCCGCGCCTTCAAGCTGGTCCAGCTCGACCGCGATTTCACGCCATTCTTTGTAGCTGGCAGCCTGTTCGAGGTCGCGCTGCCGGGTGGCGAGTTGCTTGTTGAACATCAATAAAGGCACAGGTGAAGGACGGTGGAGTGTAGGGGATTTACGTAAACCCGGAATACCTTAACGGAAAGATGCGAAAATGGGACTTCACATGACTTAACCCATATCCTGTGGATTGTTATATTTTATTATCAAAAAAACTACTATCAATTAATTAATAACAAATAGCACACCATCCCGCGCCGCGGGTCACGGCATATGGGTTTTTTATCAGGTAGCTGCCACCATTTCTGCATGCTGACACTTATTCAACGCTACAAAGCTTGGTTAATGCCCGCCGTCACCCTGCTGATCTTCAGCCTGGCGGTTGTCGTGCTGCATCACAGCCTGTCCCACCTGCGCTGGGCCGATGTGCTTGAGGAACTCGCGCACACGCGCTATCGCGACATCGTGTTTGCTTCCCTCTGCGCGATCGGCAGCTACGCCATGCTGACGTTCTACGACCTGTTGTCGCTGCGCATCATCGGCCACAAGCTGCCCTTGTGGCGCGTGATCGAAACTTCCTTCACTGCCTACGCCGTGGGCCACAGCGTGGGGCTGTCATCAATCTCCGGCGGCTCCGTGCGCCTGCGTCAATACTCGGCGGATGGGCTCAAGGCCCTGGAGATCGCCGCGGTGGTGGCGCTGTGCTCGCTGACCTTCACGCTGGGTGTTTCCACGCTGTTGGGCCTGTCGCTGATTCTCGAGGCGGAGCAGGCGCAGACGGTTCTGCATCTCAAGCTGTATCTGGCCCATGCATTGGGCGTACTGATCCTTGGCATCATCGGGGTCTATTTGCTGACGACGGCCATCCGCCATCGTCCGATCAGCCTCGGCGGGCAAATCTTCAAGCTGCCGCCGTTCCGCTTCAGCGTCGCGCAGCTGGTGGTCAGCTGCATTGACCTGAGCCTCGCCGCGGGCACGCTCTACTTCCTGTTGCCGGATCATATCGGCCTCAGCTTCCCTGCCTTCATCGGCATTTACGTGTTGGCCATCGCCGCGGGCGTGGCCAGCAATGTGCCGGGCGGCCTCGGTGTGTTTGAAGGCGTGATGCTGTTGATGCTGCCCGACGTCCCCAAGGATAAATTGCTCGGCGCCGTCCTTCTCTATCGCGTGATCTATTACATCGTGCCTTTCATCCTCGGCATGGTGCTGTTGCTGTGGGGCGAGTGGGAAGTGCAGAGCAAGCGCCTGGCAGAGCCGATTCGCCTGGCCAAGCGCTGGATCAGTTTCCTGATTCCCGAAGCCCTGTCGGTGCTGGTGTTCCTTGCGGGCGCCGTGCTGCTGTTCTCCGGCAGCTGGCCCGCAATCGGCAAGCGCATGGCCTGGCTGGCCGACATGCTGCCGCTGGAAGTGGTGGAGCTTTCACACCTGGCCGGCAGCGCCGTTGGCGTGGGCCTGATGATCCTGGCGCGTGGGCTGTACCGTCGACTGGATGGGGCCTGGTGGCTGACGCAGATCTTCATCGCCGTCGGTATCGTCGCGCAGTTGCTCAAGGGCGTGGACTACGAAGAAGCCACCTTGCTGCTGATCGTCGGCATCATGCTGTGGATCTCGCGCGCACGTTTCTACCGTCGCGCGCCGCTGCTGGCGCAGCGCTTCTCGCTGGGCTGGTTCATCAACGTAACCCTGGTGCTGGGCGCGGCGATCTGGCTCGGTTTTGTGGCCTACAAGAACGTCAGTTACGCCAATCACCTGTGGTGGGATTTCGCCTTCGAGGCCGACGCTCCGCGCATGCTGCGCGCCAGCCTGCTGGCTGTGTTCATCGCCTCAATATTTGCGATGACGCAGCTGCTTGGTGCTTCACGCCCGCGCGCCGACTTGCCGACCGCGGAAGACCTGGAAAAGGCCAATGCCTGCCTGCGCAAGAGCACCGAAACGATGGCGAACCTTGCGCTGCTTGGCGACAAGCAGTTCCTGTTCTGCGAAGAAGGCGATGCCTTCATCATGTATCAACGCGGTGGCCGATCCTGGGTCGCGCTGGGCGATCCCGTCGGCAATCCCGGCCGCTTCGAAAAACTCGCCTGGCAGTTCAGGGAAATGTGCGACAAGCACGGCGGCCGGCCGGTGTTTTATGAAGTGAGCGCCGCGCAGTTGCCCTTGTATCTGGATATCGGGCTGTCGCTGGTCAAGCTGGGTGAAGAAGCGCGCGTGCCCTTGGCAAGCTTTGGGCTGGAAGGCCCCAAGCGCGCGGAACTGCGCCAGGCCAAACGCAAAGGCGAGCAGCGTGACGGCTTGAGCTTCCGCATCCTGCAACCCGAGGAAGTCTCTGCGTATATCGAAAAGCTGCGCCTGATTTCGGATGAATGGCTGATCGCCAAATCAGTGGCTGAGAAAGGTTTCTCGGTGGGTAACTTCGAGCCCGAATATCTGTGCCGCTTCCCGGTGGCCATTGCAGAAAAAGCAGGCGAGATCGTGGCCTTTGCCAATCTCTGGCGCACCGAAACGGAAGTCTCGGTGGACCTGATGCGCTACGGCAGCAACGCGCCGCGCGGCGTGATGGATTACCTGTTCGTGGAAATGATGCTGTGGGGCCGTGCCAACAACTATCAATGGTTCAACCTCGGCATGGCACCGCTGTCAGGTCTTGAAAAGCATCCGCTGGCGCCGCTGTGGCACAAGCTCGGCCTGCTGGTGCATCGCTACGGCGAACCGTTCTACAACTTTGATGGTCTACGTCGTTACAAGGAAAAGTTTGATCCGGTCTGGCGGCCGCGTTATCTGGCTTCTCCCGGCGGCCTGGCGTTGCCCAGGATCTTGCTCGACACGGCCTCGCTGATCGCAGGCGGCATGAAAGAGGTGGTATTCAAATGAAACGACTGATGGCATTGCTGCTGGTGCTCGCCGCGAGTTCAGCGCAGGCGCAGCAGGTTCTTTCGCATGGCCGCTTCGAAAAAGTTACGGTTTACCAGCCCAAGGGCCCCGCGAGCAGCTTCGTGCTGTTTCTCTCGGGTGAGGCCGGCTGGGACGCTGGCGCGGCGCAGATGGCGCAGGCGCTGACCAAGCAGGGCGCGCTGGTCGCCGGGATCGATACGCCCGCGCTGTTCAAGAACCTGGAGAAGGACGGCAATGACTGCGTTTTCTCCAACGGCGACATGGAAAACCTCAGCCACTTTCTGCAGGCCTATTTCAAGCTCAACAATTACTACCAGCCGATCCTGGTGGGCTACTCGGATGGCGCAACGCTGACCTACGCAACGCTGGCGCAATCGCCGCCCGGTACTTTCGCCGGTGGCATCGGGCTGGGCTTTGACGAGGAGATGGGCCTGCGCAAGCCGCTGTGCAAAGGTGAGGGCGTTCAGTTCATCAAGCTCAAGGACGGCAAGGGCGTGAGCTTCCTGCCGGTGCAGCACATCAAGGCGCCATTCATCGCCTTGCATGGTGCCAACGACAAGATCTACAGCGTCGAGGAAGCGCAGAACTTTCTGGATCGCGTGCCCAACGCCGAGCTGCAGGTCCTGCCGAAGGTGGGACACAACTTCTCCGACAGCAAGAACTGGATGCCGCAGTATCAGGCGGCGTTCAAGAAGATTGCCGACATCAGCAAGAAAACCAGTCCGTCCCTGGTGCCGAAAAGCCTGGGCGATTTGCCGGTGATCGAGATCAAGGCAACGCCGCCGGAATCCGACACGTTCGCCATCATCATTTCCGGCGATGGCGGCTGGGCGGGCCTGGACAAGGAAGTCGGCGCGGCGCTGGTGGCCAAGGGCGTGCCGGTGATTGGGGTCGATTCGCTGCGCTATTTCTGGACCGAGCGCACGCCGGCGAGCACCGCGGCCGATCTCGATCGCATCATTCGTTACTACGCTGCGCAGTTCAACAAGAAGCGCGTAGTGCTGGTGGGTTATTCGCAGGGCGCCGATGTGCTGCCGTTCATCGTCACGCGCCTGCCGCGTGAATCGCGCGCGCTGGTCACGCTCGCCGCGGGCATTGGCCTGAGCGAGCACGCGGCGTTCGAGTTCCATCTGTCCAACTGGGTGTCCAATGGCCAGGAAGGACCGGAGACCTTGCCGGAAGTGGCGAAGATCAATGGCATTCCCTTCCTCTGCATTTACGGCGTCGATGACAAGGACGCGATCTGCCAGAAACTGGAAAAGACGCCGAGCGCGCGCGTCGTCAAACTGCCGGGCGGCCATCACTTCAATGGCAATTACGGCCTGCTTGCAGAGCAGATCCTGAAGGCGATGCCGCTCTGAGGCTGATCCCGTGGAAGTGCTGACCATCCTCTATGTGCTGCTCGCGGTCGCACTCGTCGCCGGTGGCTTGATTGGCGCGGTCTATCCAATGTTGCCGGGCCCGCCGATGGTGTTTGCAGGCCTGTGGCTGGGCGCGTACGCCGATCATTACCAGCACGCAGGCTTCAAGGCGCTGGTACTGATCGCGGTGCTGGGCGGCATCGGTGTCCTGCTGGATTTTGTGGCCGCCAGCTTTGGCGCCAAACGTGTCGGGGCCAGTCCGCAAGCCGTCACCGGTGCAACACTGGGGACGATCGTCGGTTTGTTTTTTGGAATTCCCGGCCTGCTGTTCGGCCCGTTCCTCGGCGCAGTGCTGGGCGAGCTCCATGCGCGGGGTTCGCTGAACCAGGCCGCGGCCTCGGGTCTCGGCACCTGGCTGGGCCTGCTGCTCGGCACCATCGCCAAGCTGGCCCTGTCGTTCATGATGATTGGCGTGTTTGCCTTGGCCTGGCTGGTCTAGGCGGACGCGATCGCATAACCGCGGTTACGTTGAGGGAATCTTCAGCTTCATCCCCGGCGTGATGTGACTCTTGCTGTCGAGGTTATTGGCTTCACGCAGCGATGACACGCTGGTGTTGTAGCGCTTGGCGATGCCGGAGAGGGTCTGGCCTGACTTCACCTTGTGCACCTGGTAAGCCACGGCAACGGCCTTCGACTTGCCCTTGGTTTTCTTGGTGCTGACCTTTTCCTCTGCCGCTTCCTTGGCTTCTTCCGCACGCTTCTGCGCACGCGTTTGCTGTGGCTTGGACTCGCCGACCGCCACCGTCACCGGGCCCGGACGTGATTCCATATGCGGCGGCACTTTCAGGATCTGGCCCGGACGCACGTGATGCTTCTTGCCGATGCCATTGATGGAGGCGATCTGTGAGGCAGAGACGCCGTAGCGCTTGGCGATCTTGGCGAGGTTGTCGCCTTTCCTGACCTTGACCAGTTCGTAGATCGAACGTTGCGAATCAAACTTCTCGCCCGAAGACAGTTTTGAGTAGGCGACTTCAAAGGTCTTGGCACTGCCCGCCGGCACGCGGATCAGGTGACCGGGCGGCACATACATCTTGCCTTCGATCACTTCCGGACGATAAGCCGGATTGAGCAGGCGGAACATTTCATCATTGGCGCCGCAGAGGCGACGCAGCGTTTCATAAGGAACGTAATGCTTGGTTTCCACCACGTCGAAGCGCATGACGTCGCGCTGGCGCGATTGGTCCTGGCTCTTGGCGTACTTGCGCTCCACATCAATGGCGGCGAGAAATTCGGCGTAGTAGTTCTTGCCGGCAAAACCGAAACGGCTGCCGCTGAAGTTCTGGATCAGGTCGACGATGGTGGTGCCATTGACGGCGGTGAGCGCGCGCGCGATGCCGCCGCGGCCATGGTTGTAGGCGGTGATCGCCAACGGCCAGTCGCCCAGCACCCGGTAGTCATCCTTGAGGTGGCGTGCGGCCGCGTCGGTGGATGTCCACGGATCGCGACGATCATCGACGATATTGTTGAGGCGCATGTAGATGCGCGCGGACGATGGAATGAATTGCCAGAGCCCGGCCGCGCCGGCCTTGGAGTAGGCCTCGATATTGAAGCTCGATTCCACCAGCGGCAAGCGCGTCAGTGATATCGGCATGTCATGCTCGCGGAAGGTGGCTTCCATCGAAGGCAAGTACTTGTTGGAAATCTCCAGTGCCTGCTGCGTGCGTTCCTTCAGGCCGCGTTGCGAGCGCAGCGTGCCTACCGCAGCGAGGAAGCGGTTGTCATCCGGAATGTCCGCGTACAGGTCAAAGATGCGGCGCTGCTCACTGCTCATCTGGTCCGGCGTGCGGCGCAGCTCATGCACCTGCTTGAGCACGCTGTCGTAATGTTCCTTGGCTTCCTTGACCTGCTTGTCGCGCAGTTTGTTCAGATCGGCGAGGCTCATGCGCGCAGCGTCGCTGCGGAAATCCAGGACCTGGAAAACCTTCTGCGGGTATTCCATCGAGTGGATCACGCTCTGGTTTTCGGAGTAGTCACCAAAGACCTGCGTCCAGAACGCAACGGCAGGCTTGAGCTGCGTGTAACGCGGGAAGAGCACGGCTTCCTTGGTGAGCGCATCCACTTTCAGGGTGGCCGGCAGGCGCACGCTGTCTGGTGATGTCACCAGAAGTGCGGGCGCTGGAGCCTGTGTATCGTCTGTCAGCGTTTTACTGTCGATCGTTGCGTTAGCATTGGCCGTAGCGGGCGCTGACGCCTGCACAGCGGTGTTGCTGGTGCTGGCAGGAGCTGCCGCGCTGTCCGCCGGTGCGGGTTTGCTGGTGGTGCCCGTAGTGCTGGCCGGCGCTGTGGCAGAGACAGGCGAAGGCTTGGCTTGTGTCGTCGTCGTTGCGGGCTTGGCCGGAGCGAGTGCCGGTGCTGTGTTGCTGTCTGTGGCGGGAGACACAACCGCAGGTTTGGGGGCTGTTGCGGTGGCGGCGCGCTCTTGCTGCGCAAATCCAACGGTGCAGAAACCTAGGCCAAGAACGGCAGAAAACCCCAAAACACTGTATTTCTTCAACATCATTCCAACTTCCAAACCTCGAGCCGCGAATTGTTGGCAACTCTGATCAGAGATGCTAGCGCAGCAATAGTTTTATATCAATTAGCACAACTGTCCTACGCAAATGCAGAGGCCATCGCATAAACTCGCGACTCTGAATTTGCCCGTCACTCACATCGATTCCGATTCATTGACATGCCCAAAGCCTATCCTTCGCAAACGCCCTACAAGACCTATCGCCTCCGTGTCTCGGAACTGCACGATCTCTATATCGAAGAGAGCGGCAATCCCAATGGCAAGCCGGTGGTCTTTGTTCACGGCGGTCCTGGCGGCGGCACCGAGCCCTGGCAACGTACCTTCTTCAACCCTTCGATGTACCGCATCGTGCTGTTCGACCAGCGCGGCTGCGGCAAATCAACGCCACATGCTGAACTAAGAGACAACACCACCTGGGATTTGGTTGCGGACATGGAGAAAATCCGTGAACTGCTGGGTATCGACCAGTGGGTGGTGTTCGGCGGTTCCTGGGGTTCAACCCTCGCGCTGGCCTACGCGGAGACGCATCCGCAGCGCTGCAAGGCGATCGTGCTGCGCGGCATCTTCCTGATTCGCCCGGAAGAAATCCGCTGGTTCTACCAGGAAGGCTGCAGCTGGATTTATCCGGACGCCTGGGAGCATTACGTCAAGGCGATTCCCGAGGCCGAGCGCGGCGATTTCCTGCAGGCCTACTACAAGCGCCTGACCAGCGCGGATGCGGAGGTGCGCAAGGCCGCGGCCAAGGCCTGGAGCATCTGGGAAGGCTCCACCAGCAAGCTGCTGCCCAACGAGGACATGATTGCCCGCTTTGGCGGCGATGAATTCGCCGATGCGTTTGCCCGCATCGAGTGCCATTACTTCGTGAACAACGGCTTCTTCCGTCCGAACCAATTGCTGGAAGACGTCGGCAAGATTCGCCACATCCCCGCCGTGATCGTGCAGGGGCGCTACGACGTGGTCTGCCCGATGAAATCCGCCTGGGACCTGCATCGCGCCTGGCCGGAGGCCGAGTTCAACGTCGTTGCCGATGCCGGACACGCGGCCAGTGAAACCGGAATCATGGCGAAGCTGATTGAAGCCACGGATCGCTTCGCTGAACTGTAAGTGCTGTTGATGCGGTTTGTCCTGGTTGGCGCCAGCGTTTACAATGAGCGCGTCACTGGGGAGTAGCCGCCTGCCTTGAGCAGGGGACGCATCAACATTCTTGACCTTCGGTCATGGTGCGTCCGGCAAGTCTTTACGATTGCGTCTGGCGAGACCATTGGCATGAGACCTGTCCTGGGCTGGGCGGGGTTTCGTGCCTTTGGTTCATCCGCTGTCCGGCCCCGGTAACCTTCATGTTCACTCAACAAATTTCGCTTAGTCTCTTCGCGTCCTCTCGGAGCGCGTCATGATCCTGCTATGGCTGGAACTCATCCTGATGCTGCTGGTGATTCTTGCCGCAGCCGAACTTTTTACCAACGCACTCGAGCATCTCGGTGAGCGACTCGGCATTTCCGAAGGCGTAACCGGTTCGCTGTTTGCCGCCGTCGGTACGGCATTGCCGGAAACCATGGTCCCGGTCATCGCGATCTTCGCGGGGACGCAAAACCTGCAGCTCAATCACGACATCGGTGTCGGCGCGATTCTGGGCGCGCCGCTGATGCTGTCGACCCTGTCGACCGCACTCATGGCGTTGTCGGTGCTGAAGCTGCGTGGCCTGCGCGGCACCATCGCGCCGGAGCGGACCGGTTTTGTGCGCGACATGAATTTCTTCCTGGTCGCATTCGCCATCGCCGCAGGCGCGATGTACGTTCCTGCGGAAATGCAGGCGGTGCGCATCGGCCTGAGCGTACTGCTGGTTGGGCTTTACGTGCTCTACATCGTGCTGACCTTCCGCGCATCCAACAGCCTAGTCGATGCCGGGCACGGCACTGAAGCTGAAGAGCCGATCTTCCTGGCCAAGTTCGGTTTCAAGGAAAACCTGTTCACGATCAGCCTGCAGTTGGTGCTGGCCCTGCTGCTTCTGATCGGCGGCGCCAAGGGATTCATCAACGGCGTTGAAGGCATTTCGGCGACGCTGGGAATCTCGGCATTGGTACTGTCGCTGCTGATCATTCCAATCGCCACCGAGTTGCCGGAGAAGGTCAACAGCATTCTCTGGGTGCGTCGTGGCAAGGACACGCTCGCCTTCGGCAACATCACCGGCGCCATGGTGTTCCAGGGCACCCTGTTGCCCGCGCTGGGAATCCTGTTGACACCGTGGCAGCCGCAGCCGGAAGTCATGTCCGGCATCGTCATTACATTGATTGCGGCGACATGGTTGCGTCTTAACGCCAGAGCCGGCGGTTCATACATCGCCGCACTGCTGGTGAACGGTGGCCTGTATCTCTGCTACCTGGGATACGTGTTGCTCTGAACGAGCTAGCGGTGCGCACGGCGCACCCTACGATACTTGGCTTGTACGTAGGGTGCGCCGCGCGCACCGTTTTGCTGAGACGATCAGCGCGCGGTATTGATATTACTGCGCAGCTGCTTGATCTCTTCAGCATGACGCAGGCGTTGCTCACGCCGCAGCTGCGCTTCATGGAAGCGGCGTACTTCTTCCGGCGTTTCAGGCTTCAGCGGTGGCACCGAGCGCGGTTTGCCTGCCGGATCGAGCGCAACGAAGGTGAGATAGGCACTGAGGATATGGCGGCGGTTGCAGCCGTCGTAACTCTGCGCGTCGACTTTCACGCCGACTTCCATCGAACTGTTCCAGGCGCGATTCACCGCCGCATTGAAAATCAGGACGTCCCCCCGGCGCGCAGGTGCGATGAAGTGCACGGCGTCAACGCTGGCCGTCACCGTCACGCCTGCGGCGTGGCGATCGGCGACCACCGCTGCGTAGCGATCCATATGCGCCATGATCAGTCCGCCGAACACGGTGTCGTTGGAGTTGAGATCATTCGGAAACACCATGTAAACCTGCTCGCGAACGGCAGATTCTGAAACCAGTCGCGGAACGGTGATCGGATTATTGGTCATGCCCATTCTCTCAGCAGTGATGCCAGTGGTTACTTGATGGGGTAGCGCGGGCCCGGCGGTGGCGTGTCGATATTGTCGGGCATCTGGATCGGCACCACGATCATCTCGTGTCCGGCCAGATGCAGTTTGCGCTGCATCGCCAGCGGCATCTGGTTGTGCAGGAAGCGCGTGAACAGGCTTTCGCGTTCAAACACCAGCTTGTTGGCAAAGCTGACGTTATTCGGGAATTCCTTGATCACCTGCGTCAGCAGCTGCGAAAGCTCTTCCTGTGGATCCGCGCCATAGGCCTGGAAATAGGCGGCAGGCAAGCCACGGCTGGTGCAGTAGGTGGTGAAGTAGTTGAGCGAGTTCTCGATGCGCGTCTGCAGCGACTGGATCGTGCGCTGGCCATCAAAGTTCTGCTTGTCGACTTCGCCGACCGAGACAAAGATGAAATTGCGGAACTGCTCGGGGAACTGCTTGAGCACCCACTGCAACATGTTCATGCCGGCGCCGCGATTGTTGCCAACCAGGAAGATCGCGGTGCGCTGGCTCTTGTCCATGGGCAGAGCGGGCGCGCGGTCATCCCAGGTGAGTTTGATCGAGTAGGCTTCATCAATCATGTCGAGCTGCTTCTGCGTGCCGTCGTAATGACGGCGAATCAACAGGCTCAAGCCGATCAGTGCGCCGGTGATCAGCAGGGTGAGCCAGCCACCTTCCATGAATTTTTCAACCAGCGTCACGATCAGGATGCAGAAGGTCACGCTGAAGCCCAGCGCTGACAACGCAAAGCTGCGACGCCAGTGAATCGTGTAGAGGCGCTGTTCAAGCCAGTGGCGGCAAAGTCCGAACAGCGAGAGCGAGAACGTCAGGAACACGTTGATGCTGTACAGAACCACCAGCAGCGATACCGCGCCGCGTGTTCCCGCCAGTGTCAGCAGTGCGGCGATTCCCATCAGCAATACGCCATTCTGCGTGACCAAGCGACTGGAGAGCTGACGGAACTGGCGCGGCATCCAGCGATCTGCCGCCATGTTTGCCATTACCACCGGGCCGCCGAGGAAGCCGGTGTTGGCGGCGACCACCAGCAGTCCCGCTTCCAGCATGAGGACGATGACCAGTGCCGTCGTGTTGAAACTTTCGCCGCCCCAGTCGAGGTGCTCGATGATCGCGCGGAAGGTAACGGCGTTCAGCGTTTGTCCCGGCTCATGCTGCGCGCCCCACAGCATGTACAGCAGGATGATGCCGCCGGCGGTGAACGCCAGCGATGTTGCCATGTAGAACATCGTCCAGTGACCGGTGCGTACACGCGGTTCGCTGAGCATGTTGATGTTGTTGGAGACGGCCTCGATACCGGTGTAGGTACCACCGCCCAGCGAGTAAGCGCGCAGGAACAACGCGGTGACGAAGATCCAGCTGGTTTCCTTGGTCAGCTCGTGCGTCTTGGCCAGGGTCTCCGGGAACAGCGTGGCCAGCGCGTCGGCATGGACATAGATGCCGTAAAGAATCAGGCCCACGTGGGTGATGAAGAATCCGAGGAAGATCGGCACCAGCACCGTGATCGATTCCTTCATGCCACGCAGGTTGAGGATGATCAGCAAACCCAGCACGCCGAACTCGGCGAACAGCTTGTAAGCCTGTGCGCTGTGCGAGAGCAGGCTGAATAGCGCGTCCATGCCACTGGCGATGGAGATGGTGATGGTCAGCACGTAGTCGACAATCAGGGCTGATCCGGAAACCAGGCCGGCGTAAGGGCCGATCAGTTTGGTTGCCGCCTTGTAGCCGCCGCCACCGGAGGGGAACAGCTCAATCACCTGGTTGTAGGCCAGCGAAATGATGAACACGGTAATGGCGGTGGTCAGGGCCAGATACAAACCCATGTGGGTGTGCGGGCCGAGCGCGAGAAACGCTTCCTCAGGGCCGTAGCAGGCGGAGGACAAGCCGTCGGCGCCCAAACCAATCCACGCCAGGAACGCCACCAGCACGATGTGCTTGCGCGTGTTGGGGTTCAACGGGTCGAGCTTCTTGCCGAAGACCAGTTGGCGGAGTTTGCTGATAAGGGGGTTCTGTCCCATGGGCGGATGGATCTGCCTAGCGCTTTTATTGATTCGGCAAGGTACGGTTGGAAAGTGGCGTTTCGCCGGGCATGGCTATGCAGTTCTCAATGAGCGCGCCGGTTGGTTGACTTGCCGAATCAATAACCATGGTCACCATCTTTATTGAACCGGTACGAACCGCTCCGTTTACCAGTGCTACTCCAAGCCAACCTCTCAATCCGTACCCAATAGCCTCGTACCGGTTCAATAGCCACGGCGTCGGTTATTGGGTAACAGTCTTATGGAGGCGGGATTGTAGCAGTTACGGTTTGGGGAACAGAAAAGGGGAAATCCGGAGGCTACTTGTTGGGTGTGACCATTTAGTTGTTTGGGTGTTGCGGGGCGAGGCCTCCGCTCTTCGGCATTCGGCAACGGCTCCTGCGTTGCTCTACTTCGGGCATCCATGCCCTCACCATGCCGCCGCGGAGGTACCGTACATCCTGTCGCTGCCGCTCTCCGCATCTTGCGTTCGCGGCATTCGGGCATCCTTTCCCTCATAAAAAAGGCCCGTCGGCGTTGGCGGACGGGCCCCTGGTACAACACGGATTTTACGGGCTTAGGTGTGTTCTTCTCTCAAAACCCGATCCGCAGGCAGTTTCTTGCTGTGATCCGCCGCCATGAACAGATACATGGCAGGCACCACGAACAGGGTGAACAGCGTGCCGATCGACAGACCGCTGGCGATGACCAGGCCCATGTGGTTGCGGCCTGCGGCGCCGGCGCCGGTGGCGATGACGAGCGGAACCACGCCGAGCACCATCGACGCGGTGGTCATCAGAATCGGGCGCAAACGGGTTCCGGCGGCACTCAGCACGGCGTCGAACTTATTGTGTCCGGCCTTCTGCTCATCGTTGGCAAACTGCACGATCAGGATGCCGTGCTTGGCGATCAGGCCCATCAGCGTCACCAGTCCAACCTCGGTGTAGATGTTGAGGGTCGCGTCCTTCACCGCAAGGAAGATGAAGATCATCGCGCCGAAGATTGCCATCACCACCGAGGACATCACGATCAGCGGATCGCGGAAGCTCTCGAACTGTGCGGACAGCGTCAGGAAGATGATGATCACTGCGAACGCAAAGGTCAGCGCAAAGCCACTGGTTTCCTGCATGTACTGACGCGACTGGCCGGCGTAGTCCACGCTGTAGCCTTGCGGCAGGTTTTCCTTGGCCAGCTGCTGCAGATAGGTCAGCGCTTCACCCAGCGTACCGGTCGGCACGCCTGCGAAGGTTGATGAGTTCAGCTGCTGGAAGTGGCTGATACGCGTCGGGATGGTTTCAGTCTTCAAGGTTGCCACCGTCGATGCCGGCACCATCGCGCCATTGCCTGCGCGGATGTAGTAGCTGCTCAGCTGGTCGGCATTCAGGCGACTGGCCTGCTGGATCTGCGGAATCACCTTGTACGAACGGCCCGAGATGCTGAAGTAGTTGACGTAACCACCGCCCAGCAATGCGCCGAGTGCGGAGCCGACGTCAGACATGCTCATGCCCATCGTCGCCGCCTTGTTGCGATCCACGTTCACCGTCACCTGCGGTTTGTTCAGCTTGAGGTCGGTGTCGATGAAGAAGAACTTTCCACTCATCTGTGCCTTTGCCAGCATCGCGTTCGACACTTCTTCCAGGTTGACGAAAGGCTCGGTGGTTCCGATCACGAAGGCGATCGGCGTGTTGACGCCGCCACTACCCGTCGGCAACGGTGCAGGCTGCGAGGCATAGATCGTCGCACCGGAGATCTGGTTGACGCCGTGCTGGATCACGTTCTGCAACTCGGTGGCGCCGCGCTTGCGATCAGCCCAGGGCTTCAGGATCACGCCGGTGAGCACCGTGTTGGTGCCCGAAATGCCGGTGAGCTGGAAGATCTTGTCGTGCTCGGGCAGGCCATCAATGACGTCATAGACCTGCTTGGCGTAGAGGCCCATCTGTTCCACCGTCGCGTTGGGCGAGGCGTAGCCATAGGTAATGAGGAAGCCCTGGTCTTCGTTCGGCGCCAGCTCGCTCTTCGAGTACTTGAGCAGCACGAACACCGACGCAAAGACGATGAAGCCGAAAACCACGACCACTGGCCAGCTCTTCAGCACCGACGCCAGCACCTTTTCGTAGCGCTTGCGCGCCCAGTTGAAGTTGCGGTCAATCGTCTGCACCAGGCGACTTTCGTCATGGCCGCCCTTGAGGAAGCGCGAGGCCATCATCGGCGACAGCGTCAACGCAACCACCGCGGAGACCGCAACCGCGCCTGCGAGTGTGAAGGCAAATTCAGAGAACAGCGCGCCGGTCAGGCCGCCCTGGAAACCGATCGGCACGTACACCGCAATCAGCACCACAGAGATCGCGATGATCGGACTGGCGAGTTCGCGCGCGCCTTGCAGCGCCGCCTGGAACGGTGACAGTCCATCCTTCATGTGTCGATCAACGTTCTCGACAATGATGATGGCGTCGTCCACCACCAGGCCGATCGCCAGCACCAAGGCCAACAATGTGAGCAGGTTGACCGAGTAGCCCAGCGCCAGCATCACGAAGAAGCCGCCGATCAGCGACAGCGGGATCGCGATGGTCGGGATCAGCACCGAGCGCATCGAGCCGAGGAACAGGAAGATCACCACGGTCACGATCAGCAGCGCTTCAATCAGCGTCTTCACCACTTCCTCGATGGCGCTGTTGATGTAGCCGGTGGCGTCGTAGGCGATTTTGGCGGTCAGGCCATTGGGCAGCTGCGAGGTGATTTCCGGGAACACATCACGCACCGCCTTGATCACCGTCAGCAGGTTGGCGTCCGGCGCCACCTTGATGCCGACGAACACCGACTGCTTGGCGTCAAAGGACACGTTGAAGTCATAGTTTTCAGCGCCGAGCACCACATTGGCGACATCCTGCAGGCGCACCACCGCATCACCCTTCTGCTTGACCACGAGGTTCTTGAATTCCTCGACGGTGTGCAGGTCGGTGCCCGCGGTGAGGTCCACCGTGACCATCTGGCCCTTGGTTGAACCAATGGCGGAGATGTAGTTGTTCTTCTGCATCGCGGTGTAGATGTCTTGCGCGGTCAGGCCGTTGGCGGCGAGTTTCTGTGGATCCATCCACGCGCGCAGTGCGAACTGGCGTGAGCCGAGGATTTCAGCCTGCTGCACACCGGGAATGGTTTGCAGCTTGGGCTGCACCACGCGGATCAGGTAGTCGGTGATCTTGTTCGACGGCAAGGTCTGGCTGTAGAAGCCCAGGTACATCGAGTCGGTGCTTTCACCCGTCGACACCGTCAGCTGGGGCTGCTGCGCCTGCGGGGGCAACTGGTTCAGCACCGAGTTGACCTTGGTGTTGATCTCGGTCAGCGCCTTGTTCGAGTCATAGTTCAGACGCAGGCTGGCGGTGATCACGCTGGTGCCGCTGCCGCTGGTTGAACTCATGTAGTCGATGCCCTGTGCCTGGGCAATCGCGGCTTCGAGCGGCGTGGTGATGAAGCCGGCGATGACGTCGGAGTTGGCGCCGTAGTAGGCGGTGGAGACAGTCACTGTCGCAATTTCCGTCTTCGGATATTGACGTACAGGCAACTGCGCGAGCGCGCGCAGGCCTAGCACCAGGATCAGCAAGCTGATCACGGTTGCCAGCACCGGGTTGCGGATAAATATGTCGGTAAATTTCATGGTCGTTTCGCTATGCGCGCTTATTCGTCAACCGGCTTTGGATTGCTGTCGCTGGCAGGTTGCACCTTGTTGTTGATCTCGACGGCAGCGCCGTTCTTGAGCTTGAGCTGGCCGCTGGTGACGATTTCATCGCCCGCCTTGATGCCAGTGAGGATCGCGATCTGGTCGCCGCGCGTGGGCCCCACGGTGATGAAGACCTGCTTGGATACCAGCATCTTGCCGGTCGGTTCACCCGGGCCCGGCGTGTGCTCAGGCAGGCCTTCGGCCTTGGCCTTGGCATTCTGCTCGGCGTAGTACTCATCGGCCGTGGTGATCACGAACACGGTTTCGCCATAGGGATTGAAGGCGATCGAGTTGAGCGGCACGGTCAGGTACTTCTTGCTGCTGCCGGAGTCGAGGCTGACGTTGGCGTACATGCCCGGCAGCAGTTTGTGCTGCGGGTTCTTCACCGTTGCGCGCACCTGCACGTTGCGGGTGTCGGTGTCGACCTTGGAGTCGATCGCGGACACTTCGCCAGCGAAGTTCTGGCCCGGGAAGGTGTCGTTGCTGATGGCCAGTTTCTGGCCCACGGCCACCTGGCCCAGCGTCTGCTGCGGCACAAAGAAGTCGACGAAGATCGGATCGAGCGTCTGCAAGGTGACGATCTTGGTGCCCGGCTGCAGGTACTGGCCGATGTCGACGTTGCGCACGCCCACCGTGCCGGCAAACGGTGCCGACACGAACTTCTTGTTGAGCAGCGCCTGCTGTTCTTCAACCTGCGCCTTGGCGCTCTTGTAAGTCGCCGCACTGTTGTCGAGCTGCGCCTGGCTGATCGCCTGCGCCTCGAACTGCGCCTGATCGCGCTTGTAGTTCGATTCCGCGAGCTCGGCGCTGGCCTTCAGTGAGTTGAGGCGCGCAACGTCGTCACCCGCACGCAGCGTGATCAGCGACTCGCCCTGCTTGACCTCGGCGCCGGAGCTGAAGCGGATGGCGTCGACGATGCCCGCGACTTCCGCGCTGATGTCGGCGCCGCGCACGGCTCGTAGTGAGCCAACGGCGCTCAGCTGCGGCTGCCATTCCTGCTCGCCGGCTTTGATCGTGGAGACGGCCTGTTTCTGGATGCCCATTGCCTTGAAGCCCTGGACCATCTTGTAGGTGTCGTAACCCCAGATGCCTCCGATCACGAGGACCAGAGCCAGAACGAGCAGAAGCATGAGTGCCCAGGGCTTCATGTTGGAACGCTTTTTATTAGTGGTGTTCATACGGGTCATCAATTTGCTTGTGCGTTGGACGTGTTGCCATTGCTGGCAGAAGTGTTTGAAGCCGGTGCCGCGTTCTCTGAATCTCGATTCCACCAACCACCACCGAGCGCCTGGAACAGCGCCGCGGTGTCGGCGTAGCGATCTGCCTGTGCCTGCGCGATCGCAATCACGGCCTGCTGGTAATTGCGCTCGGTGGTGAGCAGCGCGGTATAGCTGATGCCGCCTGCGGCGAACTGTTTGCCCGCAATGTTGTAGCTGGCTTCAGCGGCCTGGTAGGCCTCGCGCTGCGCCTTCAGCGCATCGGCGTCGGCAGACAGCGCCGTCAGCGAGTCGGCGACGTTCTGGAACGCAACGTTGACCGTCGCGCGGTACTGCGCCACCGATTGCTCATAGCTGGCCACCGCAGCGCGACGCTGGTGCGTCAGCTCGCCGGCGCGGAAGATCGGCTGGGTCAGGCCGGCGCCGACACTCCAGATATTGCTGCCTGCAGTGAACAGGTTGCCGATGTTCGGCGCGGCCTGGCCGTAGCTGCCGCTGATGGTGATCTGCGGCAGCATGTTCGCGGTGGCCACGCCGACCTGCGCGCTGGCCTGATGCACCAGTGCTTCCTGCGCGCGGACGTCAGGGCGTTGCGCGACCAGTTTCGAAGGCAGGCTCAGCGGCAGGTTTTCCGGCAGCTTCAGGTCAGCGAGCTCGAACTGCGTATCGATGGGTTGGCTCGGCAATTGGCCGAGCAATACCGCGAGCAGGTTGCGATTCTGGTCCAGCTGCTTCTGCAGCGGCGGCAATGATGCGAGCAGCTGCGCGAGTTGGGTCTGCTGGGTCAGCACATCGGTTTTCGCCGCGCCGCCCAGTTCAAACTGGCGTTGCAGGATTCCAAGCTGGCGCTGGCTGGCATCGACGACTTTCTGCGTTGCGCTGATCTGTGCGCGCAAGGAGGCTTCGCGGATGGCCGTGGTCACCACGTTGGCGGACAGCGACAGATAAGTCGCCTCCAGCTGGAAGCGCTGGTACTCGGCCTGCGCATTGGCTGATTCGATCTTGCGACGCTGGCTGCCGAACACATCCAGCGTGTAGGTCACGTTCACGCCGGCGTTGAGCACGTTGTAGATCGAGGTGCCGGCCGCTGGTGCATTGGAAGCCTTCTGGCGACTCGCGCCCAGCTGGGCGTCCACCGCAGGGAACAAGCCGCTGGCAGAGGCCAGCGCATTTTCATGCGCGGCGCGCAGCGTGGCCTGCGCCGCTTCGACGTTGGGGTTGGCCTTCAGCGCCTGCTCAACCAGCGCTTGCAATTTGTCGGAGCCGAACAGGGTCCACCACTGGGCCGGAATATCGCCGCCGGGCTGGAAGGTCTGCGCCGCGCCGCCGGTCACATCGGTTGCAGCCGTGCGTTCTGGCAGGGCCTTGGCGGTGTAGCGATCACCCGCCTGCGTGTCCGGCGTTTTGAAATCGGGGCCTACTGCGCAGCTGATCAGGCTCAGGCTGAGGGCAGACAGGCCAATATGTTGGATGGCTTTCATAAGGTTTTCTTCTAGGCGCTTTGCATGGCAGCGCGCGGCGCGTTTTTAGGGGTGCCACCGACCGGCAGGATGCCTTCGATCAGCAATTTGCAGACTTTTTCAGCGAAGCCTCGCGCGGCCTCCTTGCCCTGGAACAGCTGCAGGTCCTGCATGCTTTCGCGGCAGAGGAAGAAGGCGTTCTTGGATCCGCACCAAGCCACGGCCGCGGTCACCGGATCGAAATCGCTGCGGAACTCACCGCTGCGCTGGCCCTGTTCGAACAGCTCGATCACCAGATCGAAGTTGCGCCGGAACACCTGGTGGGCCAGGCGGCGGACGCTGCTGTCGCAGGGTTCGCCCAGTTCACGCAGAATCAGGCGGGTGCGCAGTTCATGATCGATCATCGTCTTGATGTCGTATTCGGTCAGCCGGTGCAGCTTTTCGACACAGGAGCAGTCTTCCTTGAGCAGGGCTTCGGCCAGTTCCGCATGTTCGGCGCTGGCTTTGCGCATCACCTCCAAATAGAGGACTTCCTTGGAGGCGTAGTGATGGAAGATGTTGGCCTTGCAGACCCCGGCCTGGTCAGCAATGGCCGCAACCGAAACGCACTCGTAGCCGTCGCGCGCGAACAAGTCCGTGGCAGCTTCGAGTATCGAAAGTGCACCGGTGGTTGTGGGTTTGGGTTTGGCCATGAGTGGGGGTTGTGGACGAAAATAGAAATGACTGACCGATTGGTCGGTTAGCATTCTAGACCCGTCTGATTGCGTGTGTAAACAAGATTTCCGTCTTTTTTTGTGTAAAGAAGGGGTAAACCGATGCGGGTAACGGCAAAAGATGTCCTGAGACGCATTGAGCCTCTGATCTATGGTCGCCATTCTCGCCGCGCCTGCGTTGCACTCTTATTAATAGCCACCGCCTGGTTCCTGGGGCAGGCCCTGCAGATCCGTCCGGATGCCGATTTTGAGAAAACCATCCCGCTGGATCACCCCTATATGCAGGTGTTCCGCCAATATCAGGCCGAATTTGGCGGCGCCAATACCATCCTGATCTCCCTCCAGCAGGAAAAAGGTGACATCTATCACGAGAGGTTTCTCGGAGCCCTGAAGCAAGCGACAGAAGAGGTCAGCTTCATCCACGGCATCGACCGTGCGCATACCTCGTCGATCTTCACCCGCAATGTCCGCTTCATCGAGGTGGTCGATGGCGGCTTCGTCGCCGGCGATGTGGTGCCGGCCAATTACACGCCGACGCCGGAGATGTTCGACCTGATCCGCCAGAACGTCGGCAAGGCCGGGCTGGTGGGTGGGCTGGTCAGCCGCGACCAGAGCGGCGCACTGGTGGCGACCGAGGTGGTCGAGAACGATCCGCTCACGGGCAAGAAAACCGATCTGGTCAAGGTGGCGCACGATCTCGAAGACCATGTGCGCGGGCGCTTCGGCAGTCCGGTCAAATATCTTTATCGCCTGAAGGAAGCTTCGCCGCCCTTCGCTGCGCATGAGGTGGTCGCCGAAGGTTTCCTGCCGCCCACTTGGCTGCATTCATTCAAAAGCTACACGGCCAGCAAGACACTGCCCGACGACAGCCAGGTGCAGCGGGATTTCAGCGGCCGCGCGCTGGAGGTCGAGCAGGTCAAGAATCCTGACTATAACCCGGATATCGCTGTCCACATCATCGGCTTCACCAAGGTCATCGGTGACGTCAGCGATGCCTCGCTACAGGTGCTGATGTTCTTTGCGCTGACCGTGCTCGGCACGATGCTGGCGCTGTGGTGGTATCTGGGCAGTTTCCGCCTCGCGCTGCTGCCGCTGTGCTGTTCGCTGGTCGCGGTGATCTGGGAGTTCGGCCTGCTGCGCATGTTCGGCTACGGCATTGATCCCTTCGCGATCATGGTGCCGTTCCTCGTGCTCGCCGTTTCCACTTCGCACGGCGTGCAGTACGTGAATACCTGGGCTGATGAAGTCATCGGCGGGAAAAATGGATTTGATGCCTCGCTGGCGACGTTCCGCAGGCTGTTCATCCCCGGCAGCATCGCGCTGCTGACCAATGTCGCCGGTTTCCTGACGATCTCGCTGGTGCCGATTGGCAGCATCCGTGACATGTCGGCCAACGCCTGCCTCGGCATGCTCGCGGTGATCGCGACCAACAAGATCATGATGCCGGTGTGGCTGTCGTACCTCGGGGTCGCCAACGTTGATGCCTTCCGCGCCAAGCGTCTCGCGCGTATCAACGCGGGCGACAGGTACTGGCGTTTCCTCTCCGGTGTTACTGAAAAGCCGGTCGCGGTCACCTTGATCGTGCTGTCGCTGGTCGTGCTGTCGGTTTCGTGGTTCATGCAGGAGAAACGCATCATTGGTGACGCGCAGCTGGGCGTGCCGGAACTGCGTCCGGATTCGGTCTACAACAGGGACGTCGCCGACATTGCCAGCAACTACAGCATCGGCACCGACATCCTCAAGATCATTGCCGAAGACGACGCCGGCAACTGCGTGCAGTACCGTACGCTGGAGCAGATTGACCAGTTTGTCTGGCACATGCGCAACACCGATGGCGTCATCTCGGCTCGCGGGTTCACTTCGGCAACGCGACAGGCTTACCAGGGCATGTCGGAAATGAATCCCAAGTTTGGCGTGGTGCCGCGCAATAACAATGTGCTGGTGCTGGTCAATCGCGGCATTGGCACCAACACCGGTTTGCTCAACTTTGATTGCAGCGCGATGCCGCTGTTCTTCTTCACCGCCAATCACAAGGCGGGAACGATCGAGCACGTCATTGCCACGGCCAAGCAGTTGAACCAAGGCAATGCGGAAGACTTCTATAAAACTTATCCGGATGCAGATCCGGCCTATTGCGCATCGAAGAAAACCCTGCGTGATGGCCTTGGACAGCGCCATGTCCGGCAGGACCACCTCACGGCACAACTGCGTTCGAATGGCGTGAGTGAAGACGCGATCGCGGCCGACAAGCGCATCGTTGATGGCTTTGCTGCAATCGAAGCGGACAAGGCCAAGCTGGCGGAGATGACAAAACCCTGCCCGGTGAACTTTGCGATCGGCACAGGCAATGTCGGCGTGATGGCGGCCACCAATGAAGTGGTCGAAGGCAAGGAGTTGCCGGTCATCCTCTGGGTTTACGCCGTCATCGTGGTGCTCGTATGGACTTCATATCGATCCATCGCGGCCCTGCTCGCGATCTGCATTCCGCTGTTCATGGTGTCGATCTTTGCCAACGCCTTGATGGCGGTGTTGGGCATCGGATTGAAGGTGGCGACACTGCCGGTGGTGTCGCTGGCCGTGGGGATCGGCGTGGATTACGGCATCTATATCTATGACCTGTTGCAGGAGAAGGTACTGAAGCAGGGCAAGCCCTTGCGCGAGGCGTATACCGAAACCTTGCGGCAGACCGGCAAGGCGGTGATCTTCACCGGCATCTGCCTCGCTGGTGGCGTGTTTGCGTGGCTGTTCTCGGGGCTGCAATTCCAGCGCGACATGGGGTTGCTGCTGGTGTTCATGTTCACCGCGAACATGCTCGGGGCGGTGCTGCTCAGTCCGGCCTATTGCCGGTTTCTGTTGCGGCGGAAGAATTGATGGGCCGGCGTCTCGTAGGGTGCGCCGTGCGCACCAGTAGCCCACTTTTTGACTGACGTAGGGTGGGTGGAGCGTAGCGAAACCCACCGTCTTTGGTTTGCACGCGCTTCGCGGGCTGCTGCCTGTTCTTCCCTGAGGTCTTTCATTCCGCGCTGAGGCGC
>Ga0116227_10001186_pt1 | contig 56942 bp, 54 predicted proteins | sample S1TSphgellanicum_FD_89693 | JGI IMG/M metagenome (GOLD analysis project Ga0116227, IMG submission 89693) | Host-associated microbial communities from peat moss isolated from Minnesota, USA - S1T2_Fb - Sphagnum magellanicum MG | ecosystem: Host-associated > Plants > Peat moss > Unclassified...
TTAATATTAATTTAAATAATTTTTTTATTTTTTTTTAAAATTTTCAAAAATTTTTAAAAAAAAAAAATGGAAAAAAAAAAAAAAAAAAAGTGCTGCAAATCAACATGTTGAAACATGCACATCATGACCCTCAAGGTGTGAGAATCCAAATCCAATGACTCAAAAGCAACCAACCAACCCTATGAGGGTATGATCAAGAACATAAGGTATTTTCCACATATTCATTTTGAGCCATCCCCCCCCCCTCCCACCACCATTCATTTTAATAAGCAATTGAGTGGAGAATTAGAAATCATAAGAATCCATGATTGGGTAAGGATCAGTGATTTTTTAGGGAATTTTTGTTTCTAGCCAAAGTTGCCATCATCCCTAGGAAGATTTAGCCAAATATGGCTATTAACCATAGATGAAGTACAAAGCTTTAATCATCTTTTTATATTTTTGGCTACAAATTAAGAACCAACTATAAAAATTTGACAATCTTTATGGCATTTAAGTATATGCACATGATTGATAAACAAAATAAACTATGGCTTTTTAAAATTGACTAATGGATCGATGAGAGAGTAGAGATGATAAAAACACTGATTTTTATTACAAGCTCTCCACCCAACCTTAGAATCACACAAATGTTGGTACAAACCTACAAATCACCGCCAAGCCCATGCCTAAATCTAAATAGGAGATGAACAACCCATGGAGATATTACTTACCTGAGAAGGCACATTGACAAGGACATTAATCTTATGCATTGAGATGCTTCACACTAAACTTAACTAGAGATATTTAAGTAAACTTACTTAACATATCTTGTAGCCTCAAAAATATGTGCATGTAACACAAATATCTCAAGTAATTATAACTTGATAAAAATAATTTGAAGTATCTTGGTAGGAAGTTGATATCCAACAATACATTGGTATCTTCAAAACCAATTATTGTATTTTCAGAAATGCTAAAGTTTTTACAAAACTTTTTTTTCAAAGAAAAAATAATTTGTGTACACACCAATGACACATCATTCTTATCCATCAAGAGGAAAGGCAAGGCCAAAATGCAGATTTATTTGAGTTTTGAGATCATGAACATATAGTAGGTGTATGGAATAACATCCAACATTACACAATACTTTATGCAATCTACACTTGATGGATAGGTATGAATAATGCAAAGCATATGGTAGGTGTCTGAAGTTATCAGTGTTTATTTTTCCCAAATTTATGAGGTAGGTGAGTTGGCTATCATCCACAAGAGGATCTCGCCAAATGTGGCTACAAGTGAGCCATTTTAGCTTGCACCATTGTGCATCCCTGAGGAAATAAATTATCCATTTCTATTTTTGTGAGCACACATGAATGCATAAGTTTTAATATGGTGTCACTACTATTCAGAGTTCAAAGCTACATTAAAATCACTTTTTCTGTTGCCCCACATAATATAGCAACTTTGGACATTCAAATTGCAAATTTTTGCATGACATGCTGCGCTGCTACTAAAGTGTTTGCATTACCTGTTTCCAGTGCCTGTCATCCTCAAACTGCAATCGTTCTGTGTAGGCTGAAACTTAGTCCAATCCACACCTTTTGATCCAACTGCATCATTGTTTCACTCACTTTCTCGCTCCCTTCCAAATAGTTCCTAATGCAGTTCTTACTAGCTCTGGGGTCACCTGCAATATCGCAAAACCATTACAGAGAAGAGGTTTCACATTTCCTCAGACATGTTGCTCTAAGCACAGGAAAGCACAACACCACTGAAGCAAACAGAAACCAGGAAAAAAATTGCCATTAAAATCAACCTCATGACTGCATTTGGGATTTGGACCCCTGCAGTGGCACTCCTCTGGTGCCAGTTATCATCAATGGCTATATCACCTCTTGTTGCACCAAAAAAACCACTGAAGTGGGATGAAAAATATTCCTACAACTGAACATTTGTGTCTAGTCAATGTCACCGAGGCTTTCCTCACTAAGTATCTCTTCATCAAGACCAGGTGTCACAAAAGCTGCGCCGTTTTTACTGCTCCTTAAGAGCAGTTCATCAGCAAGCCTTTCTCGTACAGCCTGCATAGATCACATCCCTTGTAAGAATTTCATGGGTGCAGCCTCCTATTGATGCTGCATATCCATGTGAAAAACTCTCATGGTGCTACTACATGAATCTGAGGCCAGTTACAAATGAAAGAGAACCTACTGTTTCTGGGATCAGTTGATGCTTTCCCACATCCCCACTATATGGTAAAGAAAGATCTTGACAAATCTTACCGCTAATGTTCTCTACACTTTGCATATGAAGATGCGACTGAGAATAGGAACTTCTCAACCCTTGGATCTTTGACCACTAAAAAACACAGCAAATAGGCAAACTCTCTTGACATACCTTCTCAATTTCATCAGCAACTGCTGGAAATTCTCGCAAATATTGCACAACTCTGTCTCGGCCTTGGCCTAATCTGGAGCCCAGAAAAGATCCCATGTTCTCAGGTGTTTTGTTCATCTTGGTAACTTTCCTTCAAAGGATGCACTGGATACTTTAATCCATGAACACAAACACCACATTGATCACCAAATACCACCAAGATCATATGTTCTCCACACCAACTCATTCTGGAAGGATCCACATGAATTTGCATACACATAGGAAAGAGCCAAGGTGGCAACAATCTGGTCTAGACTTACCTAGTCTCTCCAAAGCTGTACCAGGAACCTTTCTTCAGTACAACACCAACTGCCTCTGAAACATCCAGCATGCATCCCTACACAGATAAAACAAGAAATACCCATTACACAGATACCTACACCTTACTCTCAAAATCACTTCCCAAAATAATGAGCAACAGTTAGAAGTGATAAAATGTAGTGCTACTCACCAGTCTGCAGATGCCCTCTCCAAACATGATATCAAACTCTGCTTGCTTGTATGGCCTTGACACCTGCCATCACCACAGCAATTATTAAGGCACGATGCGATCATCAGTATGTTTTTGGCATCCACCCCCTGTCACCCCCAGGTGCAACCCAGAACAATCATTCTAGTACAACAAATTGCAACAGGTACTGTAGTCTAAAAGCTCAAGAGCAACCTTGATAGCCTCAAGTGCTTCCTACTGCCTCCAGAAGAAGTCAGTGTACCTTGCTCTTTTGTACTCTCACACGAGCCCGGATTCCAATGTCATCATCACCCTTTGGCTGAACATACAAACCCATACCTCCAGTTACTTGCAAGTTGTTAGCTCATCAAATCACATGTCATGTAATCGAGATGAGACTTTCAATATGACACAGGGCTCACCGACTTAATTTTCCCAGTATTGCGAATCTCAAGGCGGAGGGAGGCAAAGAACTTGAGAGCTAAACCCCCACTGGTAACCTCAGGATTCCCATACATCACAGCCAGCTGCAAGCAGCCAGAGCAGAGCATCTGTTAGCAAAAGGAAAAAACCTAGGAACTTGAATATCCCATCAAATCACCAGCTATCTATGCCCTCCTGCCTTTCATGAATCAGGATGGCCTACTGCTGACCTATGAGCATCCTGGGCAGATCAGCAGGTAAGCTTTATGAGATAAGCTAACACTGACAGGCAGCAAGGAACCAAGAGTATCTGAGAGCTCATTGGATCAAAAGATGGATAATAGTAGGAGAGAAGTCAACTTTCAGGATGTTCCAACCTCAGTAACTGCCTAGGAGTATTCTGCCGAGGCAGAGTCAACACAGAAATCGAAAATCAGCAAAGCAATCAACACAACTGACCTTATGCCGAATTTGATTGAGAAAAATTAGTGTGCAGCCAGCACGTGCAGCATTGGCAGACATCTTACGAAGTGCTTGGCTCATTAGACGCGCTTGAAGCCCCATCTGCTGCATCCCTATCTCTCCCTTCCACAACATTACACCAATTTGAGTGCCTCCACAGATATATGCCATAAATACCTACTCAAACCTCTTCTTGAGAGGAGGTCAGACACAACTAGGAGAAATACAGAGAAAATTCCACAATAACACTTGGAAGGTAACTGCCGTGTTAGTTCTTGCCAAACCAAAACAAACATGACAAGAACTTTGGTATTATAGCTTCAAGTGTTGATTGCAAAGTATTAGACCATTACTGTCATCATGCATGCAAGTGACGAGCTGCTCCTACTCCCCACTAACTTCCTCACCTCCTGAGGGTGGTTGTCCATTAGTACATAAATAGCCTTCTAGAAACCCATTTACACAAAAACCTGCATCCTGATTTTTCAGTCACATAGCCAGAAGAAATGGGAAGAGACACTCATCACCTTGGCCCATATTCAAGAGAGATAAACAAGAAAGAATACCTCAATCTCAGCTCTTGGAGTGAGTGCAGACACAGAATCAATGCATATTATGTCAACTGCTCCAGATCTGCACATTCGGTCAGCAGCTGAGAGACCAAAAATGTTAGTGCAGTGCTTAAATTCTGTGGTGTAGGGTGTCTATCTTCATGCACAGGCAAATTCAAGCACTCTGGATGCAAATGTAGCCCAATCATTTGAAAGAAAATTCCACAAATCCATTCTTTGGCTTCAAAACTAAAGGAGGCCTCATATACTTATGATGCTTGAGAAATGGAACCCACTCTCAAGGGCCATCTCGCCATTGTCAGGTTGACAGACAATCAAACTCTCCACATCAACACCCAAAGCCTTGGAATAATAAGGATCAAAGCAATGCTCAGCATCAACTAGCATCGCATTGCCACCTCGTTTCTGCTTCCCAGTCCCCAACACCATTCTTAATGTAAGATTGACAGCCCAGAAAGGAAAGCAGATATGAAGTACCTCCTCTATCAGCTTGCAAGGGATAAAAAGTTAAGAACAGCAGCAGTTTTTGTAACCAACCATAACACAAAATTGATGTGCTTTTTTTAAGTACATGGAAATAGGAGACCATACTTCCCATAGCATAATAGAGACAATATATGCCTGCCACACACAACAAAATGGTGTGCAGACATCAACCTCAAAAAATGAATTTCTCTCAAATGAAAATGCCTGCAGAGAGTGGAAGTGAACAACTGACCTGAATCTCTGCAATTGCATGGAGTGCCAATGTTGTCTTGCCACTACTCTCGGGACCAAAAATCTATCTAACAAGAACCACAAATCAGCCAAAAAAGCAGACAGAACTTGATCAGGTCCCTTGCAAAATAAATGAGCTTGACAAAAGAATGAGGCAACCATGCCCCAAAAAACAAATTTCTAAAGGTATGGGTCATCTATAGTAAACAACCTGTAGCACCTCTAAACCCTAAACCCTATAACAGAGAAGCAAAAACATGCTCGTCCTTCTGGGTAAGACTACAATGGAGCTAAAACCTGCATTACAGATGAAACAAGACTGAATCCACACAGCACTCCAGGTTTACAGTCAGAATGTGACACAAAAACATAAAGACTCTAGTAGACAGAGGATGTGGCAATAAACTGTGCAGTCAAACACAAGGGCGCTAGACAGCTGCACACCTCCACAATACGGCCTTTAGGTAAACCCCCACCTAATGCATAATCCAAAGCAAGGCAACCACTTGGAAATGTCTCCCTGAAATATCCACAATGCACATGTCACACCTCCAGCTCCAATGCCCTTGAAAGCCCATGAGATTGGGCAAGTGATATCAAATAGCAACCTTTCTATTATGTTGATCCAAAAACAGATCACAACAGTGTCTGGTAACTAGAGTCCAAAGGTTTTGACTTCAGCTTCTCCTTCTCAACAGAGATGATTCAAAATTGACACCAAGGATCTTCTTCATGGGTGAGGAGGCCTTCTGATGTGAAAAAAAAAACAAGATTTATGAGAGATGGATTAGAAAGGACCTACACTAAGGCTCCGCCTGCACTGCCAAGCCTAGTAACACTTCCTTTGCCAAAGGAACTGTTGATGTCAGTCATGGCAGCTTCCAGGGCTTTTTGCTGCAATCCAACAGAGACAACTTGAAAAATCCAACCTTGGAAACAGTAGGAATATAACAAACAATATAAAGCCACCTTAATTAGTAATCCTTTCTCTTTGTCTTGTCACTGACAACCAATACCAAACTCAATCATCCCTTATATATATCCATGGCCTACTTGATCTTGTTGCTAACAGACAACCCTAAAAGCATTGGGTTGTATTAAAGGAAAATGAAATGGTCCACATTGATACATCCCCTGCAATTAACAAGAGAAAGTGTCTAAACAGAAGGGAATTGGAAAACAAATGTGTATGAGAACATATATGTCTTAAGTTCTTAAAGCAGTTTCGGAATTTTACAGAATTGCATGTACCCTGTCCAGGAAGTGAAGCTGCTCTTCAGTTTGATGATCATCTGGATCCTGAGATCCACGCCGTGCTTTCACAACAAGATGGCCTCTCAAAGCTCCACCAAGTGAAGAACCAGTTCCATGAGAAGAAGCTACTGCCACATTGCAGTTGACTGTGCTAGACACTACTACCCCTGAAGCCTGTGAAAGAGCTGGCCATGGCCTTGCTAGAATCTCATGATGAAGAATCATCCTCCCGCAGTTGTTGTTCCCTGAGTCCCGTGCCAGCATCACAAACGCCTTATCACTATAATAATAGATGGAGCATTTCAGCACGACAACAATTTACCCTAATTCCAAACCCTCAAACAAAAAAACTCCATACAAGCGACCAAAATCCAGGGAAGAAAAAACACAACACAGCAGCAAGATGACAGAATAAATAAGGCTCTGAACGACCAAGCATTATCAAAAGCCTTATCATTCTGATGGATGGAGCATGACAACAATTAACCCTAATTCCAAACCCTGCAACAAAAAAAAAACTCCATACAAGAGACCAAAATCCAGGGAAGGAAAAACACAACACAACAGCAAGATGACAGACTAAATAAGGCTCTGAACGACCAAACCAAGCATTCGCATTATGGTGGATGGAGCATGACAAAAATTAACCCTAATTCCAAACCCTGCAACAAAAAAAATTCCATACAAGAGACCAAAATCCAGAAGAAAAAGAAAAACAATGCAGCGGCAAGATGACAGACCAAATAAGGCTCTGAAGCACCAGGCTCACAAACCTTTTGCGTGAAGAGAGAGAGAGGGAATGAAGACGAAGGAAGCCGTGGTGCGATGGAGTTGTTGCAACAGCTGCTGCTTCAAGGCAATTGAAAAGACACTGCTGACCTAGTTTCCTTCCTTCTCCCCTACATACCTACCTATTCACCCACCTTCTTAGCTACCTACCCACTTATCTCCCTACCTACCTATTCACTTGACCACCTACCTACCTACTTACCTACCTATCTATCCACTTTCCTACCCACCCACCAACCTCTTCCATACCATGTAAATGTTTATCAATATATAAAATACAAAATATGATTTAGATTCAAATGTTTATCAATAATATGATTTAGATTTTGGTTTAGAATAACGAATAATTATGATTTTTTGTATTTTTTATATTAATTAAAATCAACCATAAATAAGATTTTGGAGGGAAATTTTCATTTAGACATAAATGGAGCAAGATAGACTCATTTTATTTCTTTGAAAGCAAATGGCAAAAGTTTCGCCTACAAAATATTATACAAAAAGGCAAGAAACATACCTCCTTTTTCATTATTTTTTTCAATTAATTGATTTTTAAATCTAAGGTTAATTTTGGCAATCAATAGTTTTTTTTCATTTAATTAGCCTTAAAACCTAGGGCATAATTAATTAACATAAAACCATTTTTTATTTAAATATGTATATATAATTGTTAGGGTTTATGGCATCTATGATTAGCATTATTTAAAGTTATATAACGTTTTGGATTAATTAATTTTAAACTCTAAGGCTAATCATTCCACTCGTTAGTTTTTTTTCATTTGATTAGCTTTAAAATTAAAAGTTTAATTAGATGTTATAAACTATTTTGTGTTCCATTTGTACTATTTATTGTAAGATGTGAGTATTGCATTCTTATAATGGTTTTGTATGATGCAACATTTACACACGAGGACCTATGAAAACCATTTGGCCTTGGTTGAAAGTATTGTGTGACAACCTAATCTAAAAATGTAATACCTTCATCAACTTTAAACCACCATGTTTAGAATGGTTTGGGGTTTCAAAATCAACACCTATTTTCATGACCCAAATGCAAATATTATGTTAAAGTAATGGTTTTGTCCTTGCAATACTCACACATGTGCCAATGAAAATGATCCATTTTCAAAGCATTTGGTTTATGCCCTTGGAAGATTTGCCCATTCAAAGAGGGTCACCTCAAAGTGTCACCCAACCATTAAACCTTTCATAAATCTTCACCATAATTTCGAAATCACTTGAAATTTTGGAAACATATTTTTTATAGATATTTAATGTCTTCTCCAAATTTCAATTCATTTAATAATAACCTCAAGAAGAACCTCAACTCCAAACATGAGACCCTTTACATCTAATTTTTTAAAAAGTGTCCATATCTCCTTAAAAACTTGTTCAAATGACTTCAAACTTTGTACACATATTAATCAAACATATACGCCCTATTTATCAAAATTTCACTTCAAAATAGCAAAACAACAAGAAGATATAGTTGATCATTCTATGTTGGTCTAGGATGTTCATAACCTCATGTTTCTCTCAAATCAACTTTGAGTCACTTGAGATTTGAACCATAAAACGTCTTAATATTTTATAATATTTCATCAAATGTCAACTCAAAACAACAAAACCACAAGAAAATTTAATCAAAAGTTTTATGTTAATCCTGAATATTCAAAACCCCATATATTTTTCAAATAAACTCTTTTTCTTTTGAAATTTGGCCAATAAAAGCGTTTCAACACTTCCAATCTCTCACCAAATTTTAGGTCAAATCATTAGAACATTATATCAAGATCTAGATTTCAAAACCTGGTTCTTATCAAATGAAATGAAAAGTTTCTTCATTAACATTTGAGTCATTGAATGAAGTCATAAATAATGTGATGTGAGCCATACTGACATAACCATGTGCGACAGTCTCAATTTTAAAAATTGCATCAAGGATATTCAAGTGTGATAAGGTTATTAGAGGTTTTTAACAATTTCATGTTATGAATAATGAATGATGAATGCGCATGGTTGCATGGGGGGGTTGTATTTTTTTCCGAAATATACATTGGTGAATAAGGTGTTGGGTTAATTTTTTTCTTCAACAAAAAGTTAGTAACCATAGTTAGAACCTTAATTATGTTATTAAGGTCCAAAAATCTTTAAGGGGTTGGGGTAGAAGCAGACACCGAAATTTGTGGTGTTCAACAAAACATTCGTTTTGTTCTAGTATTTAGGGAGTAGCAAGGATGTTTGAAATTCATGAAGCAGTAGAAAGGGTGTCAATGAAAGGTCCAATAGAGATAAAACAATCTTTAAACCTTATGAACATAAGATTAATTTGAAACAACTTAATGATTAAATAAATAGTGTGATAGGGTGGCAATGACAAAATGAATTTCATAGTGAATGAAACATTTGTTTAAATTATGAATAAGTTCAACAAGGAATTGCAATTACATGTTAAATCTTACGTCATGCCATATTGATCATTCATAACTGTAGGAAATCTAGGATGCTTTGAATGGTGCACACTAAGTAGCCAGCCTTGCTATCAGGAGGCAGTTGGTGAATCGAACCATGTAACTAATGATAGTGTCCAACGTTGGCAATTGAGGATTATGAGAAGATAAAGGTGCCCTTAGTCTTGTAATAACCTTCATAAAGGATTTTAGGTTCATCACTAGAAACGGGGTTGACTTGCAACAAAATCACTAAGGTGTGAAAATTCGAAAAAATGCAATAATATTAAGCTCGAGGGGGATCAACTTTAAGACGAGTGTGCACCTTTTGTAGTTCGAGATCTTCCTCACCAGGATGTTGTGTCAATGTTAAATCTAAAGATGATTCGAAAGACGATTTTTCATTTACTTGTGTAGCTTAAGGCCAATAAGACGTGGCTATACACGATGCCACAATTTCAAAGAAAGGAAGAAATATTTTCAATCAAAATCAAATCGGCAATGAATTTGTGAAGGACTGATTACATCGAAATGCGCAGTTATAATTTGTAGATTAATGAAAGAGAAGCAAAGGCATAAGTAACGATGTAAAACCACAATAAAATAAAACCTTGAAATTAATGGAAAAAATGAAGGTTTAAGTAAAATTTATTGTGGGGAGGATGGGAAGAGAGAAAGGTGCTTCTTCTTCTCATTCCATTGGCAACCAAATAATACAACCTTCCCAAGGGCCATTAAACATTGGAACCTTCTAAGGACCACTAAGCAATGGAACTTTCGAAGGGCCACCAAATAATGAAACCTTCCAAGGGCCACTAAGCATTGGAACCTTCGAAGGGCCATTAAACATTAGAACCTTCCATTGGCCACCAAGTTGAGATTTTCCTTCACCCTCTTTCTTTTTCATTTTCTTTAAAGGGTAGATTTGAATCATTTGAGGCTTTATTTTCTAGATATAATTTTCGATTCAAATTTTGAAAATACTTTTTACTAGTTTGGGTGTAGATTTTAAAATTTGATAAAAAGGTGCGTTTTGTAACTAACTTTTTAAAGAGTTAAGGCAATCCATATTTTGACAACATATATGATAGGAATAATGTTTTAAATGATTGGTGGTTTGCACCCCAGTTAAACTTTTCTACTTTCGTAAAACCCCCTTGGGTTTGATAGCATAACTTCTTACTGGTTTGAGTGTACAATTTTGAATTCAGGATGCATATGTGCTTTGTAGTTAGCTTTTTAATGAGCTAAAGCAAGCTAGATTTGAATAATGTATGTGATAAGAATAATATTTGAAGTGACTAATGGTCTAATGCTAAGTTGAACATGGTGTTGAATCCTTAAAAAATGAGATGAATGAATGATAATTTAACATAAAATTCTATGATATGGAGTGTTTGAACTTGCAAATTATATCTATTAATTTTAAAATGTAAACGATGCATAGGAGGCAAGCTATTTAAGTTCAACTATAAACACAATTTAACATTTAAAAATACATTTCACATTTTTTTTCTTTCGCTGGTAGCATATGTATTTTCAAGTATAGTCATCCCATAAAAGTGAGAGTAGAAGGACAGAAAGTCGCCTCACATTACGATGCATCTACTAAAAGGTGATGTTATTAAGGTGATTGGTGTTTATTTTGCATATGGTGGGAGAATAAACTTGTTAAGGACCATTGTTATTAGAAAGAGTTTAGATCAAAAGTCAAAACCTTATATGCAAATCAAAAAGTCATACAATCCAAAACAAGTTTTTGTTTGTTGCATTTGCATTTGAAATTTTAGATGGAAGAGCGAGGAAGGAGCGTGTTAAAGCTCATAAATACTTATACAAAACCTTCTCAAATATTGTTTCGTAATTCAACTTGAGAAATCATGTTGAATAACAAGGAGGCTGACTCGAGTTCTTTTGTGTGTTCATAAGGGATCTTTGAGTGTGTAGTTATTTTGCATTTTTTAAAGAATGTTTTGTTGGTGGTGAGGTGCGTTAATCACCAACGAGACCATTTGTGTTATCCAGCTTGGAGGTGGTGAAAGTGATGACCCATTCTTCCAAAATGAAATGTTTTGCATGTTACCTTTTTCATTCAATAAAACGAAATTCTTTAGTTATGTTGTATGTCGATTAAACCTAAAATAAAGTGAGTAGCGTCAAAGAATGATAAGGTACTTTATTTTAAATTAAGGAAAAAACATCTTTGATTGGTCGTAGAAGTTGTTTTAGAGGTTGAAGGAAAAGGAAGGTTCGTAAATAGTATGTCGGAACGCTCAATAGCCTTAGGGGTAGGTAAAGGTCATCATCCACTAGACATGGAACTGGTAAAGGTGATAAATGGTGTTCATGTGATAATAGAAAGACTTGATGTTCATGCCAATTCACCTAACCTTGATATTCACTATATTGATATGATGATGTTCTTAAAAGGTTTTTTCCCATTACAGTTCCTAATGGTTTGAAAAGGGTCACCATCCCTGGAAATCTAACTAAATTCACTAATTTTACAAATGAAAATATAACAATTCATGTGAAAAGATTTGTAAGAATTTTAATAACTAATTTCGTTATCGACCATGATTATTATCTCATTTGGTTTCCATCCACCCTGGTTGATTATGCCTATGCATGGTATAGATCCCATACTGAAAGATTTTCCGATGTTTGAGAACGACTCCAAGTTACATTTTTACGTCATTATAGACTAGTGATTAGCCAACAATAAGCCTTATCTGCTTTCACAAACATCAAATAAGGTCTTTTAAAAAACATCATTTCATATGTGCATCGTACAATACCTGCTTCTCCACAATTCACACAGTAATTGTCCCACAAGGAACGACAACAGGCCATCATCAATGTCCAAGGATTTCCAAAGGTGGGGGTTTAGGGTGGCTTTTATATATTGTTGCTTTGCCTTCTCCCAGATTAGTAATTAACACTTTGGTTGTTTGGAGTTGGGTACTGGGGTTACGGTTAAACAGGGTACCTGTGAAACTTGTGGGCTTGCAAATCAGGTGATAGTGCAGGCAATTGGGGTAGTGCGGAGTTATGTTTTTTACCCTGCTATTCCATTTATCGCATTTGGGTGTTTTTTCATTTATTGTTTATCTACACTATAATATTTATTCACCTTAAACCTTAAACCCTCACCCTAAACCCTAACTTTAGACCCCACCTTAAACCCTCATCTTAAAAACAAAACTCAAAATTTCCATTTTCCTAAACCCTAGAGTTGTGTGAAAAATTTGTTAAATGGTGATACCATCCATCATTACTTCATCCAAGGGTTTAGTATGCCTTTCACCATTCGAAAGATCCTAAACATAAAGCCTAGGAAGTTGGAAGTAGCAATTTTTGCAACTTTAGAAGTTGAGGTAATTAACAAGGAAAACGATAAAATGCTTCGACGGGCAAAGGAACCCATTTTTGCATTCATACCTTTTTATCATCATTTCAATAAATTCCTTTTTTATCCTATCAATTTTTTTGAAGTTTTTTCAATTTTTCAGATGGGTAATAATTTAATATAAAAAATCTAAGATTTCGAATATTTGAGTCAAAAAAAAAAATGTATTAATTCCAAATCATAAACAATGCATAAGAAGGAAACAATTTGTTTTTAATTACAAACATGATTTAATATTTATATGTTTTATTTACGTATTCATTTATGTAACTAATTATTTATTTTAATTTATTTATTCCAAATTTCAATTAATATGTCACATGACAATTTTGATTGTGCCACGTTTCACAATATAAATACACTTAAAGTAACCACGGCCCCTTCATAAATCAAGACACAATCCGTCAAGAGCTCTCAGAAACTGTGCAAGGTTGCGTTCCGTTCTTTCATCTTCAACTCTTGTGTCGTTTCATAGCCGAACCCAACAACATCTTTCACAATGTCTGCGATATTAATCCTTTTTTGTCGAAAATGACTAAGGATCCAGGCACTCTCTAGAGGCCCCCAATGTATGGTTTGTTTAAAGTCTATGTTACTACACGCGAAGGGGAAAAAATAGGTCGATGTAATTTTTTATCACAGACCGAGTCATGAGGCAAGAGATAAAAAAGAAAAAAAAACGATAAAAAAAATCCTATAAAAAGAAAAAAAACATGATAAAACACAATTGAGAGAAAAAAGGAACGCACAATTTGTTAGGTTCCACCGGCTCTGCAGGATGGCCTGTTTAGCAAATAACTTTACGATGACTAACCTTCAAGTCCGTTGGAACACTTGAAGTTGATGTCTCGTCATCTTCTTAGACGCTTCCATCAAGCCTCGATGGATGGCTTCGACCTTGTGTTCCTCGAGGATGGCACTGAGGACAAGACTCCTATCGCAGAGCTCATAATAGTAACTACTCGCTCTACTCGGAGGTGCCATGATCGTGTATTTCACTATTGAACAATCATAATGAATGGTTGAAACAAAAATTTTCATATAAATTACTCTAAGTGCCATACGTTAAACTTTCCTTTGTCCATGTTATCATATAAATAGTTGAAATAAGGTCATGTTGATTTTTTTCTTATTATATTATATGTAAAAAACTTTTATTTTAACATTATTATGGATTCTACATATGTCAAAAAATATTTTAGTTAAATTTGTTTTCACGCATCTATATTTAGTAACAAAAACAATTGGTAACGGTGAATATCGAAATGGAAGGTTCTATCCAAGAATTAAAAATGTGAATTCAAAAGTTTAAGGGTGAATTATAGATAATGTAATGATCACCTAATGAACCTTCTTAAATCACATATATAGATAACTAGTTCAAAAAGTTTTAAAATTTATTTTTTGAAAAAATTATATCATTTTTTTTCGCCTTTATTTGAAGCTTAAATTCTCACTAGACTTTTATTAATAATTATATGTTGAAAATAATTGAGAATGAAAAATTATAAACTTGAAATCAATTCATAAATTTTATTTTTTTTGCTTATATTAGTCTATAATGCACACGTGTCACAAAATCTATTTTTTTAATGCTTATTATTATTAAAAATTTAAAAATTAGAACCATTTAAAGTTTGCAATTAGATTGAATTGTTATAGAAACCTTATTAATATCAAATGGCCCAATTATAACACATAAAAAGTTTGCAGAAATTTTAATTTTCCTATTTAAGAACAAAGGTTTGAAATTTGTATTTTTTCTATCAAATGAAATCATACAATCACAATGTTGCATAATTTTAATGTGTTAAGATTTTATTTGCCAAACATTATTAAACCTTTTTAATCCATCTAATATGTCTTTCAAAGAAATTAAATCATTCAAACTCTCATGATTAATAATATAAAAAGAAATAATTTTAAATTTAATAAGTAAGATGACGTCAATATTATAAACTAAACAAAAATGTGTGCCATGTGTGATAACTTAATAGATGGTTTTATAAATCAATCAGATTATTATTATATTTGATTTTTAATCATTTTTGAAATTATAAAATTTTTTATGTACTTTTATTAAAGTTTGGTTCATTTGTTGAGTTTCATTTTTTGTTTGAGGGTCGTAAGATGTAATTTTCTCATGATTGATTTGGACCAAACTTGTTATGATATGAATTATTTCATTCAAAAAATGTATGTCTTTATCAATTATGAAGATTTTAGGATAGACAAATCGAATAATGATATTTTAATACAAATAAATGATTATGGTTTTTGACATCATCAACATTGATTAGTGTGACTTTTGTTTAATTTATGAAATATTTGATGACTATCATGATATATATATCATTCGTTTAAAGGATTTGACAAACACGAATAATAAGTATGAGTGTAATGATAAGTTCATATGTTTATTGCATGTATAACATTGATAAACATCACAACATTAAACATCAATATGGCCATTGACACCATGGTTAGTAAAAAATAATCAACATATAAAGCGTTTTATTTATTAAACTATTAAATGTGAACATAATTAAAGATGATAATTCAATGATTTTAATATCAAATATATTTGATTTAGAATAAATAATGATCATTTTTATGTGTGCGATTTTTTTTTCGATATATGGTTTCCTGTTAGAAAATAATAGTGTTTTTCTTTGTTAATTTCAACACATTGTCAATCAATTTCAAATCCATAAGAATGTACACATTTTAAATTTAATTTTACATTTTTGTCAATTTCAACACAATGCCAATTGACTTCAAGTCCATAAAAATATACATTTCAAAAATTTGATTTGACATTTTCGTTAATTTTGTCACATCGTTAATCAACTTCAAGTCCATAAGAATGTACTTTTTTTTAATTTGATTTGATTAGAAACATTTAAAAAATTGTAAATAACTTTTTTATTTGTATAACATTTACATTAAGCCAAATAAATATTATGAAATTTATAACTCATCATCATTTGCTCATCATTTTTTTTTCAAATCTATTATTCATATTTGATTAAACTAAAATAAACAAAATTAATCAAAGTTAAACATTTGATTAAAAATATTAAATATTAAAATTCTATAACAATTCAATAGTCATCCTTTTGAAATATTTTGAAAAAAAATGTATATATAAATATATTTATTCATATAATCATACTATTTAGATTAAGTTATTTTTGGTTATTTAAAATTTTTTTCATTTATGTTTAATCAGTAGAAATTATTTTATTTTACTTATTTTCATTATTTTGAATATTTTAACATATTTCATTTAAGATTACTTTTGATTTTTTAAGACCAATTTAAAATAATTATACACATATTTTTCCCTATTGTAAGCATTTCACCTCAAATCATATTTCATTTTTCGTGATTATTTAAATATTGTAAGTTATTCCACTTTAGATTATTTATGAAGATTTTAAATTTTGTTTTGCATTTGTATACATTTTTGGTTATTTTTTATAATTTTAGGTTTTTACAATTACTTTTGGTTGTTGTAGAAGATTTCAACTTGAGTTATAATTTAACTTTTTTTTTTTCTTTATAATACTTTTGGTTTGTTTAAGCTATTGCAGCATAAATTACATTTGATTACTTTAGGTTATCTTTAATTATTTGAAATTATTGTTCATAAGTTATTTTTTAATAATTATAGGATATTCCAATCTAAATGTAACTATTTCAATTTGTTCTACTTTGAGTTATTTTCAATGTATTTTTGTTTAAATTAAATAATATACTTTTGGTTATTTTAAATTAAATCAATTTAGGTTACTTTTAACTATTATAAGTTCTTGTAAACATGTTAGTTTTTGTTATTTTGAATTGTTTCATCTTAAGTTATTTAAAAGTTATATGTTATTTTGAAATATTTTCACTTTTTAATAACTCACCATCAGCATTATGAAAAAAAGTCCATATATGGTTAACAATTATGTGATATGATCTAATGATATTGAAACATAATTTGGGGTTAAACAAAGAGTTTGTAGACATGTATATTGTTTTTCTTTTTTTTAATTTCATAGCCTAATTATTTAATATTTGTAAAATGTTTGAAATGAATTAGGTTCTAATAAACAATAAATTTTGTTTGAAATATAAAGTTTCACTTCAAGTCACTTTGTAGTGAATTGTGCTCATTACAAAGTGAGTCAATTTTGTTATAATATATTCAATAAATTATATAACAATTCAATTCACCTATAGGGTGTAAGCTTTTAAAAAAAAAATCATTATGAAAGCCCATAAAGATTAAAGTTAGTGAACTATGCCCACTTTAATGAACTAGTGCTAGGTAAAAATTAAACTTTCATGTAACAACAAATTTCATATGAATCCAAAAATGTTAGAAACTAATGCAAAAATATTTAATTATGCATTTTTACATGGAGAATGCATTCAGTGTAAAAATGTGTTTTTTTGGACAACATTTTACATAACTATGTTTTGAAAAAATTCTTTGGTTATAGCAGTCTAACAACATTTAATCAAAATAAAAATTATGGTGGAATATGATTTTTCCTATATGTAAGCATTTTAAAAAAATCATTATTGGTAATTTTTTTTCATTATAGAAATCCTTTAATGTCAATATTTTAAAAAGTGTTATATAATCCTGATCCATTCACATAAATTAAAAAAAATTGTTCAACAATCCCATGTTTAAAAATTATTAATTAAATTAACATGCACACAAATGTAAAATGTAATTTAATCAACTTGTTTTAAATTACAACTACAAAATAGCATTTAAGATTGAAATTTGTGAATTTCATTAATTTTAATACCATATGTATAAATCTATTCACCTTTTGAAAGTTCATTTCTTTTTTTCAAAATGTAAATTTCTTTTTTTTAAACAAAAATCATTAATTTTTTATTAAAATTTCATTAAAAAATGATATGAATTCAAAAGTCATCTTTTAAATGCCCGAATTAATTTGTGCAAATTATGTGTCACACCATTTATATGTTTAATATTTAGTAAAAGAATTATTGGACTAATGTCAATGTGATTCAATTTGATACATATTTATTCATCATAATCACAATTATGTAAAATCATCAAATTATTCAAGTTTGTTTGAACAAAGTTATAATTAAAATGTAAATATTAGGATCAAATCTTATTATTTTGTGAAATTTCAAATCTGAATTTATTAATATTTTCAATTGAATATTGGAAGAAGTGAATATCAAAGTTGCAATATCCTTGAAATTTGTCAAAATTATGTAATTATAATGACTCGGAAATGAAACTATCAAAGTTAATTTGTTTTATATTTGGGACTTTTTTCAAATTTTGAATATTTTATAAAATAGTTTTTCAAACTTGGTATAACTTGATAGTAAAATCATATAAAGGAGAGGCATGCAATGTAAAAGGTAAAGCAAATCTTGGAAAAAATGACTAAATCTTCCCATTTCTTTTATTCCTTTCAAAATTTTCAACAAAAATTTAAAAATGACAATGAATAAAAAGATTAAATCAAACATTTTTAATGCAAATAAATTATGTGTTAATTGACTAACCAATGTGAATTTATGGATAGTGTGAATATTTTTCCATGTTTGAATTTTGAACTAAAGCTAATATTTCAATTTTAAAAAAATAAAATTTTGTATTCATGAATATTTTTAAACATAAGAAAAATATAAAAATCCAATAGGTAGTAGGTTTATAAGTTGAACACATGTTTGTTGTTTTGTAATTCAAGTTTTCAATACAATTATCATCATTTAAAAAAAAATAAAAATGTTTTAAATCAAGAAATGTTGCCTTAAGTTATTTTAATCATGAAAATGTTATTTTCATGCCCAAAGTTAATGAATTTTAAAATTTCATTTGTTCAACCTTGATGAGTTCAATCATGAATACATATTTATAAAGTTAGATGTTAAATGTTCAATGTTGAAAAAAACAAATTGCCAGACTCATGCGAAAAAATGGTTCCATTTGTGTGTGATTCAACAATGTTGTTCAACATCATAACAAATTTTCATGTGTTTGAAATCAATTGACAGCCCATGGAGAGGAAGAAATGAAAAAAACCTTTTCATGTTGTAACAATTGATGGAATTATGTTTTCCAATGCATGGTTTCATTTAAAATCTTTTTTTTTGTAATGAGTCAATTTTTAAATTAAAATTTTTCTTTTTTGGAAAATGGAATAATAGTTAACATTCTTTTCCATTTTTAGGTTTTAGTTTTTTCGTAGGAAAAACACATGTAAAAAAACATCTAAATACATGTGAAAGGTGTCATATTTAGTTCGAATCTACCTATATAAATTCACAATGATTTGCCTTTGAGAATGTTTGAAAGCATTAAAATTTTCAAACAATGAAAATGTCGATAAGTTTCAAATATTACATTACACATTAAACCCTAGTCAAGTTTTAATTTGATAATTTGACATGATCCAACCTTTCATGGCCACATGCTTCTAATAGGAACTATTGGATTTCAAATGGTGAGTTTGAACATATCCAAATTCAAAATTTCTGATTTATTTCAATTTAATACATAAAACGTTTTATGTGTGTTCATGTGAAAAAAATAAAATAGTTGATCAAATTATTTTTAAAAATGCAAATTTGTAAAAGAAAAAATTGAAATTTTATTAATACATGCAAAGTATATAGCCTTTTCTTTCCCATCTTCACCACAATAGAAAGACAAATTAAAGTTTCTTTCTTCGCCCTTGGATAATTCGTGAAGCTATTATGAATTACAAAAGTAATAAATATATATTACAAATTATGTTAAATTCAAGGATGAATCATTTTGACTAGTAGTAATTATTATTCAAGCTTACAACAAATGAAGCCAATAAGAAAAGTTTAAGAAAAAAAAGAATTTAAGGAAATAATATAAGGAGAAAAATATCCCCAATAAATTAATTAAATTAGAAGAAATGCATGAAAAGATATCATTAAAAAAAAATCAAAGTACCTTTCTCAATCAACCTTGGGTATTAGATTTTGCAATGTAAAAACTAAGAACTCTAGTTCACAAATCATCTTGACGAGTTTAAAGATGGGTTTGTAGCATAATTGCATAAGAGACTTGTAGTTGCATAAGACAAGTTGCAAAAGATAGTTTTTTTCTAGTTAGTTATTGCTTGGTTATAGGATTGAGGAAGAGAGTTAGGGTTAAGCCATGGGTCTATTGTCTATACCAATATAGAAAGAGGGTGAAGTTTTTGAGAGAGAGGTACAAGAGAGAGAAGAGAAACTCACTTGTAGTTTTTTGAAATAGGTGCCATTGCAAATTCAATTGAAAAGTTCAAGCATGATAGCCATGTTGACAATGCCTTTCTTTTGGGCGGCTATAGCAAACCTCAAGAAACAACACACCCATCTGGATCACAACACATCATCAAACTTCATTAGCTATTATGCAACACATTTGAGAAGGTAATTTCCCAGTAGGGTGGTGAGGGATCAATGAACAAATAGGTAGAGTCAACTGTAAGAACATTGGCAATGTGTTTCATTCTATTTCAGAGACTAGAAAGATAGTTGATTTCCTGAGAGTTTCAGGCCCATAAATCTCATAAAACCTCTTCATGAAAAGTGTCATAGTATTATTACCTCTAAACTCCTACCATGCATGCCAAAAAAACAGAATACATTTCAAATCACCATTGAGAAGCCAATTACTGGTTAGGTTATGGGTACTCTAATCTAGCCTGAACCAGCACACTTTGAGCAAAGTTCTTGCCAGGATGCAGTGTGTCAGGAGGCCTTTTACCTTCTACTTGATAGCAGCTTTCCATCACAGGGACCCTTTCAAGCAAAATGGAAGTCTTTGAATAAAATCCACAGGTAATGCTAAGTTTGCCGAAAAGCCACAGCAGTTCCTGGAAACATCTTCCCACCGCAGTTTCCAAACTTGTTCCTGCTGTTGTACAACTCTGTGATGAATCCCACATTGATAGGCCCCAAAAAAGCACCAGCCAAAATTGTATCAGCAACCAACATTCTTCAAGCACTTCAAACAAATTCAATTACAGCTAGCCAGCTACATTTTCTCTACCAATCTGTCTGTTTCCAGCATTTCCTTGAGTGATGCTGATGAATGCAAAAAGAGCCCAGGGGAAATTGCTGCAGTGTGATCATCCAACACAGTGAAAATTTGTTGTGCAAAAGATTGAAGACTTATAAGCTCTGATGAACAGGAGCATAAACCCAAGGGTTTTACATACTTCCAGACATCAAGCATGTAAGCAGAAAATGCAGGCAAATATGCAGAAATGTGCACATGTAGACAATTCTACTCAAAAGAATATGCAAAAAATCCATGCACAAAGATGAGTTGTTGCAGGATTCATCTCTGTCTGTGCTCTTCCAATTGTGCAAAAGCATGATCCACAAAAAGGGTGCAAAAGGATGGATCTGACACCTCTAGAACAAACAAACAAACAGCAACAGAAATTCAGAATAGCCTCAGCAAGCTTACCAGTTTTTTCTTCCAGGGTTCGGTTGATCAGAGGGGTGGGAGTGGGGGGGGGGCAATAGAGCTGCTGCTGCTGCTTAGGATTTTTCCAGAATTGAGAGTTGTTGCAAAAGGTAGGGTTATTCATTCAGGGTTTATGAAGAAGACCTAAACGAAATCTATTAGAAAGCAAGCAAGCTCTGTCTGCTTCAGGTCTAAGATTTTTTGTTGCCTTTCTTCCTCACCTCAGATGATTGCAGACCTGTTTGAATGCTGCTTTCTACATTTTGTGCCTCGCTGCAACAACAACAATGTTGTAGAAGCTAAGAACAAGAGTTGCAGCATGAATGCAACAAGAGGAGGTTTCTGGGCTCCTTTCAATGCTCCCTCCTGCTCTCAGAAAACCAAAACCCTAGCTCCTCAAGCTTCATGGGTGCAGCAGCAGCATTCGATAGATGAGTCCCCACCCAATTCCCAATTCCTCCCCAAAAATTGTTTGATCAAGCAAAAGTTGCAGCCTCGATCGATCCGATGAAACCCAACAATCCAGAGCCCCGGATTCTCGGAAACAAATCCCACCATCAAAGGTAGAGAATCTAGGAGGTACCAAAAAAAAAAGTGGGTGTATGAGGGAGCGAGTGCAGACGAGGGATTTTCGCAGCCACCCACCCACCTACCTTTCTTGTGTTATCTATCCATTCGCCGGCGTGGAAAATTCGCGACACCTAGACGTCATCAGCGAGCACAAGATCGGAAGATCCTCAAACCCTAAAACCAGTCCCCCAGACAGGAGCAGTTTCTCCAAAATCCTTTGCCAGAAACTACAACTAATTTTTTGCTTTGGGTCTTTGATCATCGTCCAGGGCTTGATGGGTTAGGAAATTACATAAACTTCGTGAGCTTCAGGAGAAAATAAAACTCCTAAACCCATTCTCTGATATTTTGTTTTTTTTGGGGGTTGTTGTAGAGACAAATTTCTCTGTTTTTGTTTCGGAGACGTACATTTTTTGTTGCAGAAATTTTGATTGCAAAGAGAGAGAGAGAGAGAGAGAGAGAGAGAGAGAGAGAGAGTGTGTGTGTGTGTGTGTGTGTTGTGTGGAAATTGCATTTTAGAAGTTGGGTTTTGTCAGATTTCTTCAAGAGTTGCCGAAGAGAATTGAGAAGAAGAAGGAAAGAAGAAGAAGAAAGAGAGGAGAATAGGGGATTCTTCCTTGAGAAAGCTTGGAGCAGGTAGTTGGGAATGGCCACACTGGCTGTTCCTGCTGCTGCTGCTCCTCCTCCACTTGTGGCAGCATCATCATTGAGGAGCAGCAAGCAGGATGGTAGTGGAAGGGTGAGCTCTGTGATGGCGGTGCTCCCAGCTGCTGCCAGCAACTCCAATTTGTCTCTCGCTTCTGCCCTCCCCTATGGAAGAGGCATCCATCGGCACAGACAGCCTCTTGTTCACATCTCTCCGATGCCAAGGTTCTTCACTGTTGACCCTTGATGATTTTCTTTGTTGTTGGGTCTTTTTTGGTTGGTCTTTTTGTTGCAATTTTTTTTCCTCATAGTTGATTGATTGTCTTCTTCATCTGTTTTTGCAGCTGGTTGCAACTGAGAGGATCCCGACTGCAGGAGAAGCTACAACAAAACATTAGAAATTCACAAGTGCAGGAGATTCAATGTCAGTCACCAAGAGCATGGCAGCATCCATATTGTTTGATGACACAGAGATCGAGATTGCAGCGAAGGGTTTCTTTGAGCAGCAGCAGCTGGTTGGGAAGCTCCTCAGTTATGTCATCATCACTCAGACGAGTCAACCCCATGAGACGATCTTTATCAAACAGACCAATCTTTGTAAGTTTTTCTTTTTGCAGATTTACAGATTCCAAACCAGGAACATATCACCAGAAGCAGATTGCAGTTTTTTTGTTTTTTGGCCCCTTCTTCTTTATTCCTGGGAGGATGAGTGATCCATTTGCACATGTGTGTGTGTGGCCTCTACCCAGACGGTGCAAGCAAACACAGGACCAAATGAGCCGCATGCAGCAAATCTGGCATCGGTACCAGAGGAAGGGTTGCGGCAGGAGCTTGAAGATCAAGCACTGTCATTGGAGTCAACTTTGAGAAGAGAAGTAGATGTTGATGACTTTCTGATGTCCAAGCTGCCGTCTCATCCCAAGCTTCACCGTGGCTGTCTTGAAAATGGCTTGCACTACGTCATCCTACCAAACAAAGTTCCTCCCAACAGGTAAGAACAGCAGAAGATTGAAAGATGCCAGGAATCAGCTTTTTTTTTCCAGATTTTTCAGGAAATCACTCACTCGCTACTCAAGGGAGAGAGAAAAAGAAAGAGAGCACCCACACACCCCAAATGCGATAATTGAGAATTTGAAGGTGATGATGATGGGGATGGCACTCACAACAGGTTTGAGGCCCACATGGAGATGCACGTGGGTTCAGTAGATGAGGCAGACCATGAGCAAGGAATCGCACACATGATTGAACATGTTGCATTTCTGGGCAGCAAGAAGCGCGAGAAGCTTCTTGGAACTGGAGCTCGCTCAAATGCTTACACTGACTTCCATCACACTGTCTTCCATGTCCATTCTCCTGTGACCACCCAGGTTGCATTCCTCCCCTGCCCCCACACCCACCAACCAGGGTTTTTTTTTTCCAATTTTGTGATGTAACCACAGGTGAAATAGGAAAAGAGCCAAATTTGGCTACAGTTCAGCGAGGACAGTAGACATTTTCTAGAATCTTGCTATATGTTTTGGTGACCTCCAAGAACCCAGTGTCTAAATAGGGTGACTTCCATGTTTTTCTCCTCTGAATGTGGCAAACTAAATGGCATCTGAAAGGATACTTGTGACACTTTTTTTAAAAGTGTTCTGTAGATGCAAAATTTCACACCAAAAAATTTGGCTGCCACCAACCAGCTAGTGCTTCTTGAATCCTATAAGTCATAGATGGATGTTTACAAGCTTGTCATTGTGATGATCAAGGAGCAATCAACAGAATTTCACATCACCACCTGAAGGTCTTTTGCAAGTCAGATTTCCACTTCCAGATTTGACCTAGAATTCTTATTGGGGGTTTATGCTCTTTGTACAAGCAGGGTACAAATGAACCTCTACTCCCACTTGTGTTGGAAGCGCTTCATGAGGTTATTTCATTCCCTCGTCTCTTTGGTGGGAACACCCATCTGTTTATGTGATCATGTACTTATGTCAGGATTGACGAATTCATTGTTTTGAGTTTGTCCGAGTGTTCTGGAGATCTTTGTTATGATTAAAATCTTTGTTTTGAGTTTTTGTCTGCCCGTGCATTGTGGAGAGATCTTTCTTGTGGTGAAAACAATCTTGTGGGATCTATGAAAACAGATTGCCTTCAAGCCCAGGTTTCTTGCATCACGAGTGGAAAAAGAGCGGAGGGCTGTATTGTCAGAGCTGCAGATGATGAATACCATTGAGTACAGAGTTGACTGTCAGGTGTGGTTTGTCATCGCTTTTTCCAACCCTTTACCATTTCAGTGATCTGAATTGCAAGCAAAGGTATGGTTTGAAAGCAGTTTGTCTCTTTTTTTTTGTTTACTGATACATGTGTGTTGGTCATGATATTGCAGCTGCTTCAGCAACTGCATGCAGAGAATATGTTAGGCTATCGATTTCCGATTGGGTTGGAGGAGCAAATCAAGAAGTGGGATCCAGAGACAATCAAAGCTTTTCATGAGCGGTGGTATTTTCCAGCAAATGCCACTTTATTTGTTGTTGGAGACATTGGCAGTGTCAGCCGCACTTTGGAAATGATTGAGGTACAAATACAGTCTGGTGCTCCAAGCCCAATGCCCATGTTGCAGAGAAGCCTTAAAATGCCCTTTTGCAAAAGAACAGAAGGAGTTTTCAGAATTGGGCAATGACAACATGGAGTTGTTGTCAATATAGGTCCATGTTTTACAAACTAGGAATTGGAGACATGTTTTCTGATCTTCTTCACTTGGCACAAATACTGGCAGGCTCAGTTTGGCTCTACGCCTGCTGGAGTACACATTTCAACACACACATCACATGAGAACATCAACCATACGGCGATGACTGTGACCACACGCAAGGAGCGGCATTCTGTGCGGCCACCTGTGAGACACAACTGGTCATTGCCAGGCAGCAGTAATCAACAGCTGAAAAAGCCTTTTGTCTTTCAACATGAGCTGCTGCAAAACTTCTCCATCAGCTTGTTCTGCAAAGTATGCATGCTCGTTTTTTACAATATGTTATGAAACTGTGAATGCCTGCTTGTTGATTGTGTTTGGGGTGGGTGGGTCTCTCTCTCATTGGAACTTGAGAGAGTCTAAAGGAGTTTAGATCTTCATGAAGTTCTGTTCTTTTGGGGGAGCTTGTCCAAGTGTGTGACTGTTTTTTGGTTGCTTTCTTTTGCAGACACCTGTACAAAAAGTTCAAAAGTACTCAGACTTGCGAGATGTTCTCATGCGACGAATTGTTCTTTCAACCCTCCAGTTTCGTGTCAACACCCGTTACAAGGTCTGCACTAAAGCAACACATTTAGCATTGTTGTCAGTTCTTCTATTGAGCAGCTTTGAACCAACATGCCATGTTGCTTGCTCAGTCGGTAAAAGCTTGATGACAGGGGGTGATTGTGCAATCTCACATTTCTATCTGCACTGACAATCATGACAAAAGTCAGAAGTTCTGCTTGCAGAAGCAATTAGAGTTTAATAATGAGTTGTTGTTTTTTGTGACTCACACAGAGTGCAAATCCGCCATTCAACGGAATTGAGCTGGACCATAGTGATTCTGGCAGGGAAGGCTGTGCTGTAAGCACACTGACCATAACCGCAGAACCAAAGCATTGGGAGGGTGCTGTCAAAGTGGGTGTCCAGGAGGTAAAATTTGTTCATTGCTAAGCTGCATGATATCCATGGCAACAACTAGAGATCTGGAAAGGAGGATCAGATTGCAAGTCCAAAGTGGGTGAAACCATACCTCATGATTTTATGGGTCTTCTGCAGGTGAGGAGATTGCATAAGTTTGGGGTGACAAGAGGAGAGTTGGCACGGTACTTGAATGCACTGCTTAAGGACAGTGAGCACTTGGCAGCAATGATCGATAACGTGCCTTCCCTCGATAATCTGGACTTCATCATGGAAAGCGATGCTTTGGGCCACACTGTTATGGACCAGCAACAAGGCCATGAAAGTCTCTTGGCTGTAGCTGAGACTGTCACCCTAGAAGATGTAATGGGCTTCTTCTTCACCACCACTCCTGTTTCTGCTGTGTACTACTACTGTTTGACCATGGATATTCTTGTCATGTACCAACCCAGTCAAAGAGTTTGTTGGAAAGCAGTCAGTCTTCAGGGCTGATGCTGGGTTTTGGGTTCAATCTCTTTTTGTCACAGGAGCATTGGGTAGCGTTTTTTTACATTCCAAAACTACCCAACACTCCTCTGAGATTCTCACTTGTTGTACATGGGATTTATTGGACACTTGCCAGGTCAATAAGGCAGGTGCATCAATGTTGGAGTACATTGCTTCTTACGGAGATCCAACAGCTCCGGTGCCTGCAGCCATTGTCGCTTGTGTACCTAAAACCATACATGTTGAGGAAGGTGTAGATGCAAACTTTGATATCACCCCTGATGCGATTCTGAATGCCGTTTCTGTTGGTCTTAATGAACCTTTGGCTTCCGAACCTGAGGTGCGTGCTTATCTCTAAACTTTTGTGTGTTGCGCTTCTCTCTCTGCTAATTAAATGGGTTTGATGGGATCATCCATCTGAGCATCTTTTGCATGAGAATGGGATTTAGGCCAGAACCAGACAAACTGGGAGCAGGGTGTGGAGGAAAGGTTTTTCTAAAGCTCTAGAGTAGTTTCACAGTTTTTCAGCTTCTTTTTGTGTATATGTTCAGCTGGAGGTTCCAACAGAGCTGGTGTCTCCAGTTCAGTTAGCATCATTGCACATGCGATGGCAGCCACGGTTTGTCCCAGTGACAGATGTGGCAGGTGCAGAGAACTTGTCTAAGTACAGTGATGAAGCGACTGGCGTTGTTCAACGACGTTTATCGAATGGCATTCGTGTCAACTACAAGGTAATAATAGACAGTTGTAACCCGTCAACAACAACAACTAGTAAACCCTAAACCCTAAATCCTCTAGTAAAGAGAGATTGATTTTTCTTTCTCTATTTGAGGCAATTTGATCATGGGTTTGATCATGATGTTTTCAATCCCACTTCAGATCTTGCAAATGCAAGCACTATGGAGTTCAAGTGCTTTTTTTGGAGTGATGAAAGGTGAGTGGGTGATATTTTATTTTGTGGATTTTGTGAGTACAGATCACACAGAATGAAGCAAAAGGAGGTGTTTTGCGGTTGGTGGTAGCAGGGGGAAGAGCTCAGGAGAAGACTGGTGCTAGTGGAGCCGTTGCTGTTGGGGTGCGCACTCTCAGTGAAGGTGGTGCCGTTGGTGGCTTCTCAAGGGAGCAGGTAAGTAAGTCTCTTTTGAGGTCAGTTCAGTCAAGAGTTTTGTTTTTCACAAGCCCCAAAAATGCTTGGCATCTCTTGCCTTTCCATTTTGTGATGGAGAAAGGAGAGGGTTAAAGTAGAGGGACTTTCAGGTGGAGGAGGTACAAGAGGAAACTCTCTTTTTCACATCCAGCATTCATTTCTGCTTTGTCTCTCTGTTGCTGTGCAGGTGGAACTCTTTTGTGTAGGCAATTTGATCAACTGTGTACTGGAGGCAGATGAGGAATTCTTATGCATGGACTTCCGTTTCACTCTGCGCGATGGTGGTATGCGTGCAACTTTCCAACTCCTCCATATGGTGCTTGAGGTATGACCATTGTCATGTGGCCTCCTGTGCCATCATCACCGCTTCCTCCTCATATTTGTTTTGGCTGTCTTATTGTTGGGCTTGTGACATCGATATGCAAAGATGATGTTTGAAGCTTTCTGAAGTGTGGAGGATCTCTCTATTTTGGTTTGCAGCACAATGTGTGGCTGGAAGATGCATTAGACAGAGCAAAACAGCTGTACCTGTCACATTACCGTGCAATGCCAAAAAGCTTGGAGCGGGCAACCGCACACAGACTAATGCGTGCAATGTTTGATGGGGAAGAACGCTTCATTGAACCCTCTCCTCAGGCGATTGAAAAGCTGACTCTCCCAGTTGTCCAGGAGGCTGTGATGCAACAGCTGGTTCCATCAAACATGGAGGTGTGTCATGGGTGATCAAGAAAATTCCTGCTTGCTTTTTTGCAGCCACCTCCTATCTGTCTAGTGTCATCTCTGCGGTGGTGAAGATGACTCTGAATTGGCGTATTTTTGCAGGTTTGTGTAGTGGGTGATTTTTCAGAGGAGGAAGTTGAGTCATGTTTGCTGGATTACCTAGGCACAGTCACAGCTAAAAAGACTGATGATCATGTTCTCAAGCTCACCCAAGCAGCTGAGAAACCTGTACTTATAAACGATTGCTCAACTCCTGAACAACGACATCAAAAAGTGAGAGAATCTCTTCTCTTCTCTGCTACACATGAGCTAATTTGATCATGAGCTACTTTGTTCCCAATGGTTTATCATCATGAACAGCAGTACCAGCACCACACTAAGTGCATCATGCTTCAGATCCCATTCCTGCAAGTTTTGTGCATGGTTGGGTGGTGGGTGACCAACGATACTTAGTTTTACGTTGGGGGTTGCAGGTTTTCCTTAGGGATACAGATGAGAGAGCATGTGCATACATAGCTGGTGCAGCACCGAATAGATGGGGATTCACTTCAGATGGGCGTGATCTCAATACTCTCATTGAGCCGGTTCCACCTTCACTATCAGGTAGATTGTTTTTGATCCATTGACCCTCAAGTGGTCCCTGGTCTATTGGGTCTTCACACATTCCTCAGTTTTTCATCTTTTCATGAACTTGTTGTCAAAGGTACGGTAATACCATGACAGAGCTGTACATATCCATCAAACAGATTTTATCTGAATTTATAAGTCTTGTGTCTATACTGATTTTTGACAAAAAGTCTGTAGTTTTGAGCAGGTCGAGAGAATAGAAGGGTATTTCTTTTCTCCCTCACATGACAAAAAATAGGGTGCTGCTGACATGCGAATTTGTGAGCTTCTTTGACAGAGGAACAAGCAAGGTCATTGGCAGTACCAGGAGTAGAAGTTATCAAGGATAATAGCAACACACTGAGTTGGAAGAGGATGCGCCATCCTCTGTATGCTTCTGTTGCACTGACTCTCTTGGCGGAAATCATAAACGCTCGGTGAGTTTTGGATTTTACCATGCTACTTACTAGTCGTGTACAGAGACACCCTCTTGTTCAATCCAGTATTTGTTGATGTCACATTCACATTGTTGCATTGTGGAATTGTTGGAGTTTCTCACCAAGGCTATGGGTGTTAATGGAAATTTCTTTTTAGCTGGGATAATTTATCCATTTCAGAAACCCATTGAACTATTTCATCTTTTTTTTTTTTGGGTTTTTCCTTGACAAATAAAATAAAATAATATAACATATCATGGAAAAACTGGAATTGTTTTTTGGTCATGGAAAATTATCTCCAATTTGCATCCATACAGAGTTCAGAGTCTAATAGCAGTCGTGAATTGACTGGATGCTGCAGGCTGTTTACAACTGTACGGGATGCTTTAGGATTGACGTATGATGTATCATTTGAACTTAGTTTATTCGACCGGTTGAAAGCAGGCTGGTTTGTTATATCCGTCACTTCTACTCCAGCTAAGGTAACAACAATAATAATTCACCTTGTTTGATTTTTTCTTTCTTTTCAATCTTCACTAGTGTTGATAGATTGTTGTTCTGGTGGAGATTTCTCTGCAATTTCATACACGTTGGCTAGTGTTGATATATTCTACACCCAAGTTCCAGATTTCACCCTTTACCTTGAACCCCAGAAAGTGGTGTCTGTATATGATTGTTGTGTTGGGTCTTTATGGATGTTGAGAAATTTGAATCATCACTGTGCTTTGTGTTTTCTGTAGATCAAACATGCGGTTGATGCATCTTTGAATGTACTCCGTAGTATCCAAGGAAGCAAAATCAACCAGCGAGAACTTGATCGGGTACTTCTCCCGTTCTCCCTCTTTTTAAGTTCTGACATGAGCCAGGATTTGAAGGTTCTTACCTTGATGGGGTATATTCCCTTTCTCCCTCTTTTGAGTTCTGATGTGAGCAAGGATTTGAAGGTTTTTACCTTGATTGGGTATCACTCCCTCTATGTCTTTTGAGTTCTGACATGAGCAATGATTTGAAAACTTTTACCTCAAATGTGCACACTGACTCCCTGGATGATGGGTGCACCACCCATCTTGCTGTACCTGCCTGAATTGTATTTTGTAACAACCAATGGGTTTGGGGAATAATTGTGGTGGCTTATAGGCAAAGAGGACATTGCTGATGAGGCATGAGTCTGACTCAAAAGACAATACGTACTGGCTTGGGATGTTGACACATTTGCAGGCTCCATCTGTGAGTAGAAAGGTAAGAACCCTTTTTGTTTGGATTTATGCATGTCTGCCAAGTTGCACAGCTGAAAAGTACACTTGAACTTCTAAAAACATTCTCACATTATTGTCTCCCTGTTGTGTTGTGTAAAAGATTTTCACAGGCCCAATCAGACTTGTGCAATATTTATTGTGCACACGCCTTCTGAGACTTATGCAAAGAAAAAATTCTGTTCAATAACCATTGTGGGTGTAGTAACTAGTAATGGGACTGGAGTTATTCCCATGTTTGTTAACTCACTGTTGCAATTGCAGGATGTGGGCTGCTTACGGGACTTACCACATCTGTATGAGGTAACAACAGCAGAGGATGTTTATAATGCTTACAATTACCTTAGCCTGGATGATGGATCTCTCTTCACTTGCATTGGAGTTGCTGGCACAGAAGCAGGCAAAGGCGAAATCATTGAAGTGGCTCAAGAACTTCCTGGTAAAAGAATCCTATAATACTTCCAACATCCATAACCACTTTGAGACTAATGTTTTCAGCTGAGACTAATGTTTTCTTCTCTTCATGATCTTGATGTATTTCTCTCTCTACCATCGCCTTGATCTGGGTATCTGATAAAAGCTGGTTTCTATTGGCAGAAGGTGATCCAATTGGTGGTGGCTTGCAAGGTTCAACCTTACAACATGGGAGGGGAATGTCCACTATGACACGACCTACAACTTAACTTTTTTTTCACTCTTCCAAATTCATACATCTGTAACTCATCTGTACTCCAATTTTTTCCAACTAATGAATGCTCCACAGACTGTCTCAAGGGAAATCATATTTCTTAACATCTTGGAGATGCCGCATGTATATTATTGTGATTGATTTGACACAAAGGGTCATCCATAGTGGATGATCTGCCTATCATACCATTTCAGATCAATGTGTAACTGGGCCTCTTTTGTTGGTGTTGGAAAAAGGGGTTTTGAGTATGGTTGGAATAGGGGGATGAATCATCAGTATTTATGCAGGAATGTGGCACACTGCTGCCTTTGTACCCAACTATTTGTCAAGGTGCTTTAGCAGATGTGACCAATAGTATCAAAATTGGAAACACTATTTAGATCAGGTAGTGCACAGTATACATCAATTGAAAATTGGGCAAAATAGGTGCCTGATGTAATGCAGAATATCTGTATGGATTTCCTCAACAAAGAATTCAGTACTTTAGACTTCATTCAAATTGTGCACCTCACTGCTAACATGGTTCCACAATTGATGATTTCACTCACGAAAATTGGATAATGAAACCAATGCAGTGATCCACCACTTCCTTTCATACAGACAGCAGCTCATGTTGTGCATTTTATCTAGGGGAATGTAGCTCATCCTCACAAAGATGGCTGCGCAGATGGTAGAAACAAAGTAATGACCGAACATGCTTCTATTACTAAAACACAAAGAGATATGATAGAAATTGTCTGAGTCAGCAGTCAGAGTGCAGTATAGATCAGAAAATAGAGCTGAGGAGAGGGATTGTCTAGACAGGCACACACAGATAGAAACAATCAAATGAGGATAGGCTCCAAGACTCTCTATGGGTGCAAACAGGGTTTAGGATATTTAGGGTATAGGGTTTAGAAGCAATCCCATCAAAGACTGGCATATTGAGATGATTGCACTCACAAAAAAGTCTCCTCTTCACATTTGGGGATGAATGGTATGTCATCTTTGCCACTGAGAAGTCCTGGTGAAAAGCTTCATCTGCTTCAGTACAGGCAGCAGCCGGTTAGCCTTTCACAAGACATTTGCTGCAAGGCTCTGTTCAATTTTAAGAGAGATGCTGCATTTTTCAAGGATTTATGCATCCCTGTGATGCCCTAGAGATTTGAAGAGGAAACCTGTGTACAAAAAATTATAGCCATCTGACATCTAGATTCACTGAGATTATGATCTAAAGGGTATTTTAGGGTAAAGTTTAATGAGCAGGATCTTTTTAGACTTTGTTGGTGAAAAGACAATTTTGATTGAATAGAAACATTGAAAAGCTCACACACTAGCCCTTCAGCTTGAAAGACAAACAAACAAACATGTGGCATAGTAGTTAAAAAGTTCTGCACAGTTCTGTGAAAAGAAAACCACTGCCTAACCACTTCCATGAAACAGAACTCAAATAACACTGTTCACAGCTAGCTGCAGCCAGCCTTTCACAACCACTCCCTCTACAACTGTGCATCACTCTTCTTCATGTGGCACCATGATATGTGGAATTATCCCAGATCATTTGCCTTTCTCTCTCTCGGCTGCATTAACAGCTGCTGATCAAAATTGCAAGACATTCTTATCAGGGGGACTTTGTCATTGTCCACACCTTGCAGATCATGTTTCTCTCCTACACAAGCTCTTTTTAACTCAACAACTCTGCCATCCAAGAAAGTACCATGGCACAGGCATACTGCAACAGTAACATTACTGCTATAGCTAATAATCCATTAAGCAAAGTACCACATGGTACCACTCAAGCAGTTCTCTCCCCTATATTCAGCTCTATTCAACCTCATGAAACCTACATTTCTCTGCAAATACTAAATTTGAACCCACTCTACTCGTCCAATACGCATTCCTGCATAACAGAAATAGACCTGGTTAATGCAAAGCTCATCACATCAAATTGCAAGGTAACACCGATGACAAGAACACCCCTGAAATACAAAGAAATACTCCTACCTTTGCACATACCCTAGACCAGTAATGTCACCAAGAACAACAACAGAAGAAGGGGGCTATTCATCATGTCTATATTGTCATGAAAATCAGAAATGAAATCAAAATGGAATCAGAAAAGAAATAAGAATAAATCAGAGACAATCTGAAAATACTTACATGCTTGTATGGCAACTGATTCTCCACCAAGTGACAAAAAATTTGGTACTCATGCTACAGCAATCAAAGTGGTTGTGCCTTTTGGTTGTTCTGTCTTCTGCGGAGGGGGAGGAGGGTCTTGGAAGTCCTCCTGCAATAAGAGAAGATCACTTTACAAGCTTTAGAAAAGAGAAAACCAACACTGAACCCTCTGAACAGAGAAAAAAAACAATCAAAATACTCTCTATCAGTAGCACTGTGAAGAATTCAATCAGTGTCCTGCTCCAGATTACCAGGTTGTAGATAACTGTGATGTACAGAGAACAGCTTGGACAGCGGGCAATCTCCTCTCCTATCTTTAGATCTTCCTGCAAAAGACAATCATAAAAATAAAATTCTTAATTTCAACTCTGCTGCAAGGATTTCAATTCCACAGTGGCTCTCTCAAGAAAAACAAAGCAAAGCATGTGGTTAGCTCAGTCTCTAACCTTCTGTTGACAATTCACAAAAAAGAGCTTCCAGAAAAGAGAAGAAACCACGGAGGGGGAGGAGGCCTGTACCTTGGTAATCTGGAAGAGATCACCACAAGGACATGGGTATGTGAAAGCTTGGATTTCCTCATTCCATTCCATGTCTTCAATCTCCACATCATCGTACGACATCTTACTCTGCTCCCGATTCCTGTCTCTTTCGTCTCTCTGCAACACATTCCCTTGTCAATCTACGGCATCTTGCCACTCTGTGTCTCTGTCTGTCTCTGTTTCTTGTCTTTTTGTCTCTCTGCAACACATTAACTTATCAATCCATGGCATCTTGCCATCCTCTCTCTCTCTCTCTCTCTCTCTCTCTCTCTCCAACTGCCAACCTCCAGAATAACATCATACCCGGAAGCACATCATCCCTGGAGTAATCTTCCTCAATTATGCTCTTGAACCATATCCAATAATCCGCCATACTTACAGAAACTTGAATTGCAAAGCTTCACAGAGAAAAACCAAACAAAAAGAGGAACAGGAGAGACGATGTTTTACCAAACGAGAAGGAAACGAATGGGAGTTGTGGCAACCAAAGCTCGCTCACAAATTCTTCCTGTTCTTCTTCCTGCCGCCCTTCGTCACCTTTCTTGTACTCCTGGATCCTACTTGCTTGACCTGAAGAAGAAAGCTTTCAACCCCGTCGTCGTCGTCGCCGACGCCGCAACGGCTAAGACAACAACCTCCTGAGCGATCAATTCTCTTTGCAACAAGGCCTGTTGTGAATTCCTGAGCGAACAATTCTCTTTGCAACAAAGCCTATTGTAAATTCCTGAGCGAACAATTCTCTTCTGCCGTCGCTCCCTTCGCCTTCTTCCCACTCCTCCTCTAATCCTCGATGCGCTGAGTAGCCTACCACGACCATTTCGGCCGAGCGAGCGGAATTGCACCTTACTTGGTCAAGGTCGGTCGGTGAAGTCCCCCAAAACCCTGGAAACTTCGAGGGATTCTAGGGCTTCCAGGGCACGCTACAAACCCTAGAAATCCCAAAACCTTCTTAGAAAACCCTAGAAATCCTAGAAGTTCAAAAACCTTAGAAACCCTAACCACGAGTCCCAGACTAACCCAAGGTGTGTGTAGGTGTGTGTGTTTTTTGGGGCCTTGCCTACTACCAAGGCCCTTAAGGATATTGTGTTTAGATTCATTACAAAGTATAGTAGCTTAAGGGATTTTTATAGGCCCCTAGGTAATAATAATAGGTCTATTTTTATATGAGAATTTTTGAAAGACGATATTTTGCCTTTCGTTGAAACTTGAGATTAGTTATAATAGAGTTATAATAATATCTTGAAGGATTTTGGTTTCTTTCAGAGGATTTTTTTTTATAAAAAGATTATATTTTTGCATGGTGAAATATCTGAATTTTCATAATTCTTTTTTTTTTCCCTTAAAATACTTTTTAATGTAAATGGCAAGGCCACAATGTGACACACCTCTTATTTTAATTTGAGCTCCGCATTGCTGCATGCTACCAATGATGATCAACTGTTTGAATTTTTAAAAATATTTAAAAATATTTATATCAATATTAAATTTAATTTAAATTAATATATATTTCATGGACATGATGAAAAGGCACATATTAATTTGTTTTTTTGAAAAAAAAATCCATGTTGGTGGATAGGAAAAAGGAGTGAGATAGATATAAAATGGAGGTTAGTTATTAGGAAGGTGAGAAATAGTTATTATGAAAATTAATAAGAAAATGAAGTAGTTATAAAAGAAGTAATTAGGCTTGAAAATGAGATAGTTAATTTTTTGAATTGTCTTTGCAAATTTGTTCCCATTGATGACAAGCTTATCTTTGAAGTTCCTTTGTTGGGGTTATTAGGGTTATGAGACTCTCCGCATTCTCCATATGATATGTTAAGATTCCTTTGATATTGATTTCATGAATATAGATTCCTCTCTTTTGTAAACAAAAAAAAAAACTCTTTTCTTGCCCCTTTTTTTTTGGGTCCAACCCACTTTCTTAAAAGGTGTATTAATTAGGGTTATGGGACTCTCTCCACATTTTTCATAATTCTCAAAGTCCTTTGCTATTGCTTTCATGATTTAGAGTTATCTTTGTAAAAGCCATAAAAACTCTTTTCTCAGTATTGGAGAAGGTGATGTTATGGTGCCGGGTTTTGCAAAATTTGGGATGCTTGCAATGACTCAAGAAGAAAGGATCATTTTTGGTGCATAATCTTTGGAGAGATGATTTCTGGTGTGGGATAATGTTTGGTGGGATTAGAGAGGTTGTGAAGGAAGAGGGGGGGTTGGGGAGAAAGCAAACAACCAAAGAGGAGGAGGAGCACAAAGACCCACAAGGGCACAGAAGAATGATATTGCCATTTGCAAAGCTTGGAGCTTTGATGATCAAGACATTGGGCAAGCCTTTGGCAACTCGGATGAAAGTGGAGGCAGCCAAGCACCCTTGGTTTCGTCAACTTATTATCAATTTTGCACAAGTAAAAACACTTCTCGTGCACCTTGTAAAACTTGGAAAAAGATGATTTGCTAAAATTTCTGGAATTGGAAAGCAGCGCACCAATTCAAGATTCATTCAAGATTCCAGATTTGCATTTGATTCAAAGAAGTTTTTTAAGGGGCATAAATGGGGTGGGGGCAGTCAAACCATAGGATGCAGGTGAATATCCAAAGGCGCATATATGGTCACGACACGAATGTAGCCATCCATCCTCTCAACGAAGACAAGGCTGTCCAAGATGCATCTGAAATTCTTGGTGAATTCATCATCTTTGGGGTAAAAATGATGAAAACATTCTGCATGTCATGTTGTCCTCAATCATTAAATCAATAGTCTCTATTGAAAACAGATATTATACATAGACCCCAAAAACTGTAGAACTACTTTCATGAAGTGCTAATCTATAATTGCTATTGAACAGAGATACGTACACAGAACCAAAAACCATACTGTAGAACTACTTTCATGAAGTGCTAATCTATAATTGCTATTGAACAGAGATACGTACACAGAACCAAAAACCATACAACTTCTTTCATGAAACATGCATCTTGAAACAGACATATATATAGACTGAAGAACCATAAAACTTCGTTCATGAAATGCCAATCTCTTACTTCCTATCAAACAGAGATACATACATAGACCTGAAAACATAAAACTTCTTTGATGTAAATGAATGTAACAACATACCGCATGCCTCTCACAGACTATATTACTGAAAACTTTTTTCTCTTCTCTCAGGATACTATGTAAAAAAAATCAAACTTCCAATTTCATTTTACCTCCTCCTTTTGGTGTATGATTCATGGCAACAGTACATTAGAGTTGCAACTTGGCTTTGTGATGAACATCGTTGGGTTTCAGATAGGTGGAGCTCTAGTGATCATGGAAGTTTCCAGAAGTTCTCGGTCTGAAGCTATCAAGGAAGGTCTTCGGAAGGCAGAAATTGAGGTACCTTTCCCCTGTTGTACATCAAAAACTATTACACCCTCTATTGACCTAATTGCATAACACATGATGAAAAATGACATGATTGCCTTCATGCACAAACTAATATCTGTGTAGACATCCAAGTATATTCTGCCAGAGAATATATTCATCACCCCAACTTTGAAGAACATTCTATCCCTAGTCAATCTTAACATCATACAGTAATGTTTGCAACCCTTAGTTTGACACTGCCTCATGTAGCTGTTTGTATAGAATTAAGTGGAGCCTGACCAATCATTCATTATGTGAATTTCCAAATTAGGTGCCTGGGGTTGTTAATTGACTCCTAATGTTAATTTCCTACTGACATAATCCTAGTACAGGCATTGCGGCAAGCAGATGAAAAATCAGAAGAAGAGCTGCAGTTGATGAGATGGCGATTGGAAGAGTTGGAGAGGGAATTGAGAGCTTGGCGAGGGGCTCTAACAAGTTGGATACCTGACATAAGGCGATCTCCAACTGAAGAAGATAGGCTTGTTCCTTCAAAACCTGCTCCTTCTCCATCACCCATTGCCCCAAAACCTGCCCCAAAATCTGCTTGAAAACCTTTAGTAACACTTCTGCTTCAACAATGAAATTCCAAAACAAGTAATTCACCACTCATAGAGTCAGTTTGCAGAAGAAAAGCACAACAAATTGACAAAGTTCAAAGGGGGTCTTCTTTCATGTTTTTGTAATGTAAGAAAAATGTGCAACCCCCAACATGACTGGATACAGATGATTTCATCAGAAAACAGCAGAAACCAAATGTGTTACAGGTTTTATTTTGCCTCAACTTTCGATGTTTCTCTGTCAGGATTCAGACAGGCTGAATTCTACTGAATTCTACTATTTAATACTGTGGCAGAACCCTGCCTGCAAAGGTCTCCCACTTTGTAATCACAGAAGCTCAAGCACCAAAGCCCAAAGTATCAGCTAGGCTGAAGAAATATCACCTGATTGACAATTGTTAAACCAGAGAATTTACCTTTAACAAGCCACTAGGTGGTCACCTCAAAACCCAAGTCTTACAATACAGTAGGGTGCTCATACTCAGTCAAAGACAAAAGTCCAGGGACAAACTGAAGGTACAGGACTACAGTTGTTAACTTTGTGGGTTGCAGAGCAAACAAATCAGCAAAACACACTTTGCTGACATGAAAACCGCATGAAATAGCCACTGAAATACTCTGCACTTCAGACTGATCATCATCTAAACTTGCACCAGATCTCTACCTGAAGAAAAAGACTCTAAGTGAAGACTAGAAAGTGCAGAGATTTGCATGTCACCCTCTTGCAAACTGCAAGGCATTTCATTTGCTGGATAGAACATGATGACACCTCTAAAATGAGGTGGCAAAGCTGTCCATGTTGGAGTTCCACGACAGTTTGCTATCTTGATGTTCTTGTGGTCTACTGTACATCACACCCAAGGGTCCTTGGTGTAAATCATTTCACAGAATTTCCTGATGGTTTACCTTCTCTATCAAACTCTGCTGTGAAACCTCTATGTGACATTCAAAATCTTCTGGGTGTGTATCTATGTACATGTCACCACATTTGTGAGCAAACTTCTCAATTTATACAATCCGATGGTAAGCTTGTGCTTGTCCAAAGCAATCTCCATCATCATTGGGGATACAACCCATGGATCAGTCAGTGGATCCTTTACTGAAGTCCCTTCAGCACAGGCTTGTTTGATTGGCTCCTCTAACAGTTACTCCACCTCGCCAAAGAGCTCACCTTCTTGCCTGCTCAAAAACCATACACAATTAAATCAGCATACAGATCACAGCAGCAAGTTGCACGAACTCTTAAAAAATGGTTGCATGAACCCCTAAACCATGCAGGTTGCAGACAATATCTTATATGTTGAAGGAGAAGCTCAGAACATCTTCAGAAAAACTTTTTAGCCATGACTGAAACCTAATAGTATGCAGAGAGCAAGGTGGACATTACCCCATGGTTGAATCTGAAAGTTGAGCCTGAAGAATCTTGCGACTAGGAGCTGTCAGAGGCAGTGGAGGATGTGGACTTAGTCTAAAGAGATCAGAATAACTGGAGCCTCCTGTAAGAAGTGAAAGCCAGCAGTCCACCTTTCATCCACCACCAAACTAATTTCCATGTCAATTGAGCTCACAACATTACATAAAGAGCTCATAGTGTCCATAATACCTAAAGAGTAGAAAGGCCTGAGCTGAGGGGACAAAATTTATTTCCTTCACTGGACTGCTACCAGATGCTTGTTTTATATGCATTGTAATCCAGCAGTGATCCCACCAAGTAATCATTTGACAATCCTGCAAGACTTTTGATCTACTTGCATATCTTTATTGATGCCAGCACAATTCATTAATGCAACACCTGCCAGATTGTGCACATTGGATGATTTGCCAGGCTTGAAAGGCAAACATGCAGCTGGGTTTAAACAAGACAAGAAACCACCTGAACCTTCAAAAGTGATGAGCACTCCAGGCGTAGGCCGTGGCATGTTGTTATGTGAAAGGCAGACCAACGAGAGTCATCCTGATGGTGGAGGTGGTTAGGGATGGGCCCAACTTCCACAATCTCACTTCGCATTACAGTGCCTTGTGGCCTCAAATCTGCAATTAGTTCCCACATCTCTCTCTGACTCAAAATGCCCACTAAAGTTGAATGAAGAAGTGCTTTAAACAACCAACTAGACCCAATGGACTCCACTAGAAACTTCAACGGATTTTAGTGATTTTCTAGTGATAATTACCTCAAAAAGACAATTTTATTAGCCATCTTCTACACTTAGTGGCCTTCCTAAGAGGAACAATGTAGGACTGATCTACCACCTACTAAGTACAACTGACACATTAAAAGCAGGTTCCATGTAGTTGTTCCAAGGCCAAGATGTGACAGGATCAGACCTGTTGCACGTAGATAGAAACATATTGAAGAACCTCGTAAGACAAAAAACCGAAGAAGCCAATCATCAACATCAGTATCATCCACTGGGGGTTCACCTGGCAATGGTGACCATCTCTGTACCCAGAAAGCAGGCCCCACTTAAACACCATGTAGTCTTCCACTCAGACTGACCTAAGTATGCAGCTATTCAAAAGCCTACAGACCTATGAAAGCATGAAACTGAACAAATATGGAATTAATCTGTCTCTCAGTGGCATAAAAGCCCATATCTGACAGCACAAGACTCAACATACTGAAGCAAACTCACTGCAATCATTTGTGTGAATGGTCAAACATGACCAGCCATGATGAGATGAAACAGAAAAGAATACTCCTTGACACTAGTCACATGCAAGCATCACATCATCCTTTTCATGCACATGAGACTTTCATTCATCCACTGAACAATCAAATTTCAGGCCCCTTGAATCTCATCCATAAGGATAAGTCTTTTTCACACACATGCTATACAAGCACAAGTCTGTAATAGAGACTTACAGTTCGTGAATGAAAGTAGCTAGCAAGCTGGGCAGTTCGAAGAACTTCATCAACATGGTCCAATCTAGCACAAATTGCACAAATATGCTCCATCAGGGCCTCATCTAACTCCTGACTGAAATGACAATCAAGAAATCCTCTGACTGGTGATGTTTGGATAAAAACATGGAGAAAAAGTTTGGGATAAACAGAAGTCCAGAACCCCAGAAGACTGAGTAGAAAACCCTCCTAACACGAACAATTCACAGTAAGCTGGCATGTTAAGGACAGCAATCCTTCTATGCGATTCTTCAAGGTACACGAACAAACATGGATGCACTTCATGCAAGCCCAATCGGATTACACAACTATGAGAAACAACAGAAGAACTTCAAACCCATAGGGTGAAAGAAACATTTACATACTGTGCCAACATTGTGGCCTCCCGCTCCTCTGCACCCACAATTTCTCCTCGTAATGACAATACTTCCCTTTCTATGGCCTCTGCCTGCAACATGACAGATCTTAGTCAGCAGAGACACACCAACACGTTCCAAAAGTTCCAAAACAAGAAACCATGGCAATAGTCAACATAGACAATACAACAGGCATGGGCATACAGTGGTAATTCACCTGATCATCTTTTGCAGAGCCCCACCATATGTTGGGCATACCCCATTGCTTTCGAGGAGAAAGCAATGATGTCTTCTCATGAGAGTCCCTACTCCTCTCTGACCTGTGTCCATAATGCTCACCCAGACATCATATCAGCAAGAATATCTAAGAACCACTGATATGCTAACTCTAATGCAATTAGCACTTATACCCATCTGAGCCCATGTCACTGTTGTTTACTTTGGATTGGCACTATCATGTGGATACTTGATCAGGAGCTTAAGGTGACAGATGCCACTTTACATTATGCCCTCTGCCACAAAATTGTTCTCATACCCTAAAAGAGGTACCTGGTACTTTGAGGTGTACTTGGGGGAGTAGCACAGGGGGCATGTTCGATACTAAGAGCATTCTCAGGCCTTGGAAGTGGTGTTTCACCTTGCGCCATCAGCCACCTCCGTGCTGCCTGCGGTCATATGACTCTGTGGTTCATTGTCATACAATTTCTCTTTGATTTGTGTTTCTGCCTTGGTCCATCAAATTAATCGAACAAAAATAAGCACAGTCATGACTCATAACCTTATCAGTGTCATCAAAAGGGTGTAGACCATCACTTTCATCATGAACAGCAGTGAGGAGCTGCCATGACTCTAGACTGACTTCATTAGCTCATCTACACTACAGTATCAATTTCTGGAAAGGAGAGATCATGAAAATGAGAGTAAAAGATGTATTCTGCACATCAATTATACATAGCTAGCAGAAGAACATTTCCATAAAAAATAGAGTAACTGGCATTTACTGCTTATGACCTAACACAAGCTTCACCACTTATGACCTAACACAGGTTCCTAGTAAGTTGTTAAGCTAGCCAGAAACCCTATAGAAACAGTAAGCTTTGAGGGAAAAGACAGAAATGCTGACAAATTGATACATCAATAGAAGTTGATGTCAGAAAGAAGAGGACAACTTGGCTTGGAGGACCCTGGCCAAATTCACCATACAACAACGAGCTATAAGGGCAAACTAGTTAATACAGCATGACGATGACCACTAGATATTGCCTTACAAGTTAACACATCAGCTTTTAATGGGAAAACCAGAACAAAGTAGCAGAGAACAAATTGGCTTGAAGGAAATGGCAAAATTTATTCTGCAAGTTGGTGGGATCATCATGCAAACTTCTAGCTCATAAGGGAGATGCTAACCTTTACTAAAAGCCATTCGGAATTACTCATTCCCAGGCAGGCCTCGTGGTTTCGTTGTAGGGTGAGCAAACCCAATCCATCCACACCTTGACATGAAAATAATTTCACCACTTCTGTCCAAATGCACACATGTTGAATGTCATGGAAAGACATCTTCTGAAACACCTCCTAAAAAGATGGTTCTTTGGCAGGCATGAGACACACTATGCAAAATTCTCCTTGAAGTATATATGTCAAAAGCTTCGTGAGTATATATGACCCTTCAACTTAAGTCAAAGCTAAATAGGATTAACGCAACAGTAGAGATGATCTAGATCTTGGCCTGATTTACAGCTGTCTGTACAGCATGATCAAAGAGTCTTAATGAGGACAAGTGGGCAAATATGACTAGCTGCAGACTCTGCTTTAGCTGAGACAACTGGTTCTCTCAATATACAAAAAAAGAATTTACTAATGATGGGGCTATTCTCTCTGCCAAAAAACACAAACTTGTAGCAAAAAGGTTGTTCATAAAGTTGAAACCACCTTGGAGCCGAGAATGTGGCAGTGCCACATTATGCTCCAACCAGTGCCTGACATCCTCTACCGACCAGTGTAGTATGGCAGTAGTTTGTTCAGAACGTGATGTAGGTGTTGTGGCACCCTGTTCAGCAGGAAACTCCTCCAGTGGCAGTTGAGGTTCCACAATCTGTAAAGGATCCAATATGTCAGACATCCCTGCAAACAGTCCACTGTCACCATTTAAGACAAATATGAGTTGCAAATCCCAATCAAATAAAACATAATTTTTTACAAGAAACTATAATGATGAACTTCAAACCCAGGGTACATACATTATCTCCAGACAAGATTTTCTGGCTTTTACTTTTTGCAATCAAACAAAACACAAATTTCTACAAGAGACTACATGATGAACTTCAAACCCAGGGCACACACATTATCGCCAGACACGTTTTTCTGGCTTTGACTTTTTGCAATCAGATACACACTTTAGAGAACAGGCAATTGGCAGACTCCATTAATTGGTTTATCCCAATTGCCTCATAGTTTGACCATGACCATTACTGCGGCAGTTCCTATCTCCTTCTAGACAGATGAAAACACAGTGGACGATTATGACAAAGGCAGCACTGACTTATTCCTCATGTTTAAACTGCAATTGCACATTCCACAAAGATTCCAATAGATCTGCTATCCACAAGAATCGAGCACAGATTGACATTGTCCATAATCCCCTGTTCCTTCAGAATCAATAGCATGCACTAACTCCATTCATTTTCACAATGCTGTGCCCTTAACAAAACCTTCCAAGAAAAAATGAAAACCCTTTATCATCTGAGTACGCTGATAACAATTGCTGGGCAGGATTCCGAAACCCTAGCAAAGAATTCATGTGGTTCCTTGCGAAATACCATGCAGGTTGCTTTAGCATCGAAAGGACAATGGCATCACAAACAACATAGCTTCGACGTCTACATCAACAACATCATAGAACAAAATTCAACAAGACTGTGCTCAAATCTCTAACTAACAAGAAACTCAACTCCATTATTCTAGTGACCTAACCCTAGACTTCAGGGAGTCTGAAGCTCAACATGGATGACATTTTCACCGCACCCCCGCCAAAAACCGACAGCACTATCTAAGACAATAATAGCGACCAAAATGACCAAAACCTAGTTCACAAATTGCATCAAAGGAAAGAAGAAAAACAGACAAATGCTTTGGAGATGGAAAGCAGCAGCGACGATACCTGAATCAATTTCCCACAATTTGGTTTCGAGCGATGCGTCGTTCGCGATCTCCTCGTCTCCCGCAATACGTCCGTCGTCGTCTGGCGCGCCTCCTCGCTCCTCTTCCTCGCACTAACTAGTAACCTAGCCCACACTCACTAGTAACCTAGTCAAAAGTAGTAACCTAGGTCTCAAACTGACTGACTGGTAACGCAGTTAGCCTAGTTCTAACGAAATCAGTCACTACCAACTTACTACCTACGGCCTTGGCAATCTATCTTACTATTCACGTACTGGTGCCACCCGTTTCAATCGGGTGTCCGCAGTACGTAAAACACTTACAGTCGCGCCTCTCGCTTGGCCACTGACACGCAGTGCGGTACGTACCTAGAAAACCCACCCGAAAAAAGAAAAAGGTGGCAATTAGGTGATAGGTCTAGGATCCGGTTTTTTTTTGTCCGGATAGAAACTTAGGTAGGTCGGTGACGACCTTTTTTACCCTTTCAATTAAAATAAAATAAATAAATTTAATTTTTTAAAAAAATCCTCTCCCCAATTGACTAGACTTGAAACTGTAGGTGAATTTATTTACCCTCTTTTCTTCCTTTTGCATTTTGCACCCCCATGGTAATAACCCCACCCCACCCCTTTCCCCTCTTTTTCTCATTTTGTTTTCCCCACCTCCGAGCATACCCCTTTAGTGGTAATTTCTGCTCATGGTCAATCACACACACCCACACATCCACTCACACCGACCGGAATTTGCAATTCATGTAATGGTATATGAAATTGGCTACTTACCGACAAGCACAACAAATTATTTGGGGAAGGGGGGTTGGGGGGTTGTAAAGGTTGTCCATGAACAACTATTTGGTCGCTCTATTGCTCCACCCCAATGTCAAGAATAATCGGGAATTCCGAAGGGATGGAAGTGAATATTTGAATGAGTTGAATGAAGCTCATGATGTCTTTAGAGGCAAAACTGATGCCAAAGGAAATTTCCTTAGAGTGCGCCCCCTTGCCCCCACATCCGCCCTTTTGTGAAGCATTATCCTATTCGGAAAGTTACCTAAAGTCCTAATTAGGTAGTTGATTGGCCAAGAGGGGCCCGCCTGGGGCTACGTACTTAGGGTCAAAATTTGAGGTGATGTGGTGAAATTTTTTTGCATACTCACCAAAGCCCAAGGACACACAAGTCTAGAGCCTTGACTTCCCGAATGCACACACTACTAGGTACGACCATAAATCAAGCATGGAATCATGTTGTTGGCACACTTATTGATGGAGTCTCTGCTTGCTGGGCCAGAGTAAGCAACAGCCACCAGCACACCATCCATTGGAAGCATGTTTACAAGTTACAAGAGCATCTCCAAAGGTGCTCAGTATGTAACTCTAGATAGTAAAATTAAATGTCTAAGTTTAGCTTTTGGTTTTTTTGGCAACCCCACCAATAAAACTGAAACTGGAACTGCGTATACAAGGGGGACTACTAATAGCAAACCACCTGGACCAATCATTGTGATCGACCAAGATAAAAACTGAGCCGCAGTCAGGTGCAATTTATTACACTCTTTTTGGGACGTGCACAACTGTGTTGCGCCCTTCACCAGCCAAGGCATGCTGCACGAATTTGGTGCAGAAAAACCAATTTCCTGAGCTTAACCGGCACATTGACTTTTTTGCAATAAATTTTACTGTCTGGAGTCACATACTGAGCACCGTTGGAGATGCTCTAACTTCATTGTGGATGAACCCAAAAAATTTGAGATTGACATGTTAAGAGAATTAGGTTGAACTTTTTTTCTTTTCTTTTTTTAAAAATTTCTCTCCATTTTTTTGTTTCTTGCTTTCAATTACACACGATGAATGAAGGTATGCACAAGATATTGGTGTTTTTAATTTTCACTATGGCTATGCATCAAGTCCTTGCACAAGTGGTCTCATTGCAATGGATAGTTATTGAACAACATTGGAGTAGGATGAGTGTATTGTTGTTGTTTTTCAAAGTTTGTTGACACATCATTAAAAGTTTGAAGCATATGAAGGTATGAAAGGGCAGTTGGATATGTGAGAATTAGCTTTTTAGGAAGTTTTTTGAAAAAAATGTTTCAACGACACACAAGGTTAAGTTATGACACATTTCATGCTTTGATTAGGTTGTAGGTCCAAATCTTGAGTAACAAAATACAAACGGGAGATAAAACCTCCTTATAGAAATTAAAGTAGCAATGACTTTTTTAAGATTAGGTGATGAAAATTCATTGCAAATGTGCAAAGAGGTTTATGACATTGTAAAATGTATGGCAACAATTATTGTGAGAGAATTTTGTGTAGCAATTAAAAATCATTTGAAACCATTGGTTATACATAAATTAATTAAAAACAAAATCAAATAAATCATTGTTAATTTTGAAATCTTACATGGAATTCTTTACATGTTAGATGCCATAGATGGTAGTCATATTTCAATTATTACACTTAAGATAAATCCAAAATCATATGATTGTTGGAAAAGCTTTTATTCCACATTGACTCACAGAATTGTAAATGTAAAATGTAGTTTTTGGGATTATGACTGTGGGTGGTGCAAATAGTATTCATGATTGAATAATATGTGCATTGTTAACTCAAATGACTTTAATATGGATTAAGCTTTGAAAGATTAAAAAAACACAAGCAAAAGAAAATTCAACATTTGTTAATTTCAAAGGAGTTTATATGTTCAAAGTGATTGAAAAAGCAATCAAACAAATGAAAAAATTACAAAATCTAAGGACAATGAAACATGATAAGATTGACATGGGACATAGAAAACATCAAGGTGAAGATGAAAAAATGACAACCATTGAAAACAATCCCAACAAAATAAAATAAAATGAAGTTAATTTGAAAAAATGACAATGTTTTCTTCTTGAATACATTTAATTTCAAGTTAAATTGTGATGAATGATTTAATGTTTAATTTTTATGTAACCTTTAATTTATCCATTTTTTAATAAATTTAAAATATTTATTTTAAATTGTTAGAACATTAGAACATTATTTTTGGCCATAGTTTTTTTCTTCCTTTTCTTTTGTTTCTTACATTTCATTTGGAGTGAAAAGTATGTTGAAAAGCTCCTTACTACTAGTATCAAGTTAGAATTATTATCATTTTTTTTTTGAAATTTTGGATTGCCCATAACTTCATCAATGTCATTGGTAAAAGCATTCACATGTTTGATCACATTTTCATTTTGATGCCACCAATTATCTAATGCATCATAAAAAACAACATTCATGATGATCATTATTTGAAATACCATTTGTAATTTTGTCATTATTGTATTAATGTAAATTGCATTGAATTTATATTTGCAAGCAATTGAAATCCTTGAAAAACCAAGAATTGAAGCCAACATGAGGTGTGCAATTTGAACAATTTATCCACCCTTAAAGAAAAAAACAATACATGTGAAAAATATTCCTTGAAACAAAAATATTGAACTTGACTACTTTGATAAAACCAATGTTATTCAAATGTAAATATGCACAAGCATGCTAAAGTAGGCCAATTGGTGATCCTTGCTCAAAACATAAAAATAAATGAAAAATAAATTTTGAATGTTTAAATTTTAGGCCTTTTACCAATGTTACAATTTTTTGGGTGTATTAACCATATTAAATAAACCATATATGGTCATCCCCAATTTATATTATTATTGAGCTATATTATCTATTTATTGAAGTTTATATCTTATATTTTTTCCAAATTAAACTATTCAAATGATGTGTGATTAATGTTTGAACCATCATGCATGTTGATACACATTTCTTAAAACTTGAATATTTCAATTATGACAATGTTAAGCCCTTCAAAAGTAAGTTTTTCCTTACATAGGTTTGAAGCCTTGAAAACCTACTTTTCAAAGTGAATTACAAATACATTTTGTGTTTATAACATGGTAAAACATGTGTCAAACATTCTTTGAGGGAGTGGATTTCAAAAATGAAGGGTCATGATTATATTTTATGTATATTTTGTGCAAAATGGAACAACAACATCAAATAATAAAAAAATGAATAAAAATAGGTTGGAAAAAATTTAAACAAAACCTCTTAAGTTTTTAAAAACTTTTTCATATGTACTACATATGTTCATGTAGTTTAAACGTTCATTTTCAAAGAAGGCATCCTATTTTTTAACCTCCAAAGTTGATATTTAGTTTTTTTGCATTATCAAAATACTTTTTTAACCCATTTTAACATGCTTATGCCTAAACACTTGATATCAAGTTAATGCTGATTTTTTTGCTATTTTTCTTTACTTACTTTGCTTTCAAAAAATTCCAAATCTGAAAAAAGATAAACTTTCATATTTAAAAATGTTTCTTTCCAAATTTCTCTCAAAACAAGCATAACTAAGGTTTCAAGTAAGTTAGAATTTACCTTTTTTATGCATTTTGGCAAATTCAAGCTCCAATTTTCCTTGTAATGCAATCAAATGTAAATTTCCCCTAAAACCCTAATTTTTTCCCAACCTTTTTTCCTTCCTTATCTTCCTCTTTCATTGCAATTACAACCATTTTCTTCCTTGCTCTCTTTTTGGGAAGGGGAATTAGTTTAGGGATTTCTTGTAAAGTTGATTACATTTTCACTTATGAAAATGGGTGTTTCAACCTTCTATGACCAAAGCTTTCTATTGTCATTTTTAAAATCCCTTCATTTTGTGTTCTTGCAATGGCTAAACTACACTTTTTCAATTAACAACCTTGTGTGAATTTACAAATCCAACCATGTCAACACTAGATTCAAAAATGGAATGCTCAATGTGGACTCAATAATGTCTTCCATTCTTGCACAATTTCAACTTCAACAAGTAGGAAAAAAATAATGAAAAATTGACAAAGAATAATGAAAAAAAAAAACTTGGAGTTTAGTTTATATCTTGGTTCTCCAAACCATGAGCTCCCGTTTGATCTCCACATTTTGTTTTGGATTAATCTAATTTCCTTCCAAAATGGTGTTATGTAAATGTCACAAATTGGCTTGAATTGGTCTTGGATTTTCATCTAAAGGCCTTGGGTCCAATTTATGGCTTTTGACTAATATAATTGAATGAAACCCTACCAAATTTAACTAAAAAACAAAACACCCATCCGAAAATGGGAAAGGGAGGAACAACAAAAGTAATCCAAAGTCCAACCAAAAGAGAACATTCAAAAACACAAATGCACAACAAAAATTACAAAAGGCTATAATGATGACCCACCCAAAAAATGTTGAAAAACAACCTAGGACGTAAAACTTTTACTAATCATATGAAACATATCCAACAAGGAGATGGGTGGGGAACTTGAAGCAACACCTAGCCTGGAAATGTCTCCCTAGCAATAACAACCCGTTTCCATATGGTAGTAGCTTGAACTTTTTCAAGAACTACAAACATGAACACAACACCAAGAAAGGAGGGCTTTGAAAACCTTTAATTGACCATGCCATGTTAGCACATTAATGAAGGAAATTATTAGCTTATTGGTGTAAACACCCAAATAACTTTATAACAAAAAGAATAAACACATCATTAGGATGTTGATTGTGGTATAACTTGGTTTTTTGTCTATGTCACAATTGTTATGACCACTCTTTAAAAATGGTTATTCACAAGATTATATCCACTTGAATGGGATCAATGATGACAACATTAACTAGAGTGTAAACCCCATTTAAAATGAACACAATATCGACCCACTAATGTGAAAATTGGAGGGAGGTGAATGGGAAAACTTGTGTTTGTTCACACAAAACATGAAAACCAACATCTTTAACATAAACATCCTAAGTAACATTATCAATAACAATGCGTTCCCCTCTATAGGCACACCACAAAAGGTGTATCCCCATCAAATATATAGGTTGACCATAGTTACATTGAATTAAGACCCAAGTTGTTAAATGCATGAGGTATAATATGGTGTGCAATGTTAAAAAGAAAATGTTTAAAGTCATTCAAAATATCAAAATGAATAAGCAAACAAAGAACCAATCATTGAAATTTTGTCCTACACGTGATTAGAATCAAATGTGATGATCATGAGGATTATAAAACATATTAGAGATGATGTTAAAAAAAAAATGTTCATGCAAACAATCATAAATGTTGTTGTAAAAACAATTAACCCCCTTTTTTAAAAACTATTCCAAAAGAAGGATGCACAATTGTGCTATTGCGCATGAACCTTAAGTGAGCTTGGAAAAGAAACTTTAGCTACAAACACCTATAGCCTTTAATAACAATGGGTGATGGTCTTATAAGAATTTGGAAGTAATAATTGGGTTCACAAGCCCCTTATTCCCCATGTAGGTCACCACGGCAATGACCTTAAAAAAAAAAGACTTGGCCCCCTCTAGAGATGGGGAAAACAACATGTTGACATACTAAGGGAGTTTCCATACACTTTAACAAATGTGAACCCAAAAGTTTCCCAAAAACCTAAATGAAGGTAGGTCGATTGGCACTAAAGTTCTAAGAGTGATGGGAAATAACAAAGAAAATAAGATGGCCATTGAATAAAACCCCTATAAATGATTTCAAAAGTTTTTTGAACATCCCCTAACCTTGGAAGCACCTTTACATGGTGCAAATCTTCTTTTAAGGCCTTTTGGAGAAAGGTCTAAATGAAGGAGGGGAAGCCAAATGGAATGACCAAAGCTTAATGCCATTTGAAAAGGTGTAAAACCAACAAGAAGTGAAAAATTAACACACAAACTAGAAGGGGACCAAGTAGCATAGTTTTTTGGCTAAATCATTGGCTCATCAAAACCTAATTGAGAAGCAAAATGAATGAAAGCATCATGGACAAAAAAGGTGAGACAAATAATGTGGGTGTCATTAGTCACCAAAAGGAACACACATTACATAAAATGTTTGTTGGCCTATGTAAAGTTTGAAAGCAAGTGAAGGCAAAATGCCCACTAATGGATTTCATTAATGAATGCAGCCAATGCAAGAATGGATAATGGTCAAAATTTCATGGGGAAAAAACCAATTAATTGATGGAAGAACTGGATAAAATTTTAAGCAAAATATTACGGTAGGAAAAGCTTATATGCTAAAATTAATTCATTAGGTTGATGATAAAATCCATGCGTGTTCTAGTGAACCTTACGCACTTGTTACACAACAATCTCTTAGAGGAAGATCTAGACATGGGGGACAAAGAGTAGGAGAAATGAAAGTTTGGGCTTTAAAAGGTTTCGGTGTTGCTTATCTCTTAGGAGAAATGCTAACCATAAAATCTGATCACATTTGTGCCCGTTATGAAGTACTTGGTGCTATTGTGATGTTGCTCTCCCCTTCATTCAGCTCATCATCCCAGCCAAGCTCTATGACAACTTGCAAACAAACAAATCCAATTTTCTCTGCTTCTATGTCATACTCGTTGCCTTCATTCTCTACTTGCTTGCTGTTGCTCTCCTCATGACTTCCACTGCCTTCAGAACAAACCCTTTTGGCCATCAAATCCAACACACATCAAGTTAGAAGAAGAAAAGAAATACACATAAAATTGAAAGAACAAAGAAGAAAGCCATAATATAAACCACGTCAAATGCAACAGAAACTCAGGATCCAGATGTCCAAAATAATGTGTGGACTCCTATATATTTAACTACACCTACCATTGGAAGCTGATGAAGTCACTGGGGAATCATGGCAGCTTGTCACTGGTATTGATGATGAAGGTTATGGTCTGACACTTTTTGAGGGACACTTCTAAGGTTATGACCACACTTATTTCTTGTTGTGTTAGTTTTGGTTTTGCTGGGATTGCCTAATGGTTACCTACAAAGCATTGTTGCAGAGTATCCTCTGCAATGTCATAGACATATGGTCTGTTGCTCCTTGTATCTATTGAGGGAGTAGAGCCTGAGACAGTTCTGTTTCTTATGTAAATGTCTGCTTGTTAGCATGGGATTTTCTGAGTTAGCTATTGTGGCATTTCTTTGAGTTTGTGCAGGAATGTAATGGTTCTTTCTGCACCATTCAGAGAACTGTTTACTGTTGCTGACATGAGACATTGCTATTTAATCCTTTTCTATAGTATCCAGAGTTGGTTGTATTGTTGTCATTCGCTATCTTCAAAGCAGTAAGTGTATCTCATAAAGAAAGTCAGCTTCAGCTAACAGCAGCTGAGCTAGTAAGAACACCAGCAGGTGTCAATTTTCTCAATGCAGTTGTTAAGCAATGCACAACCACGTCTGTGCAGGTGGTTATTATTTAGCATGTACTGGCCAAAAATACGATGTCTTGAGTGTAATGACCTAGCTTTGTTGCTTGTGGTTTTCAGTGTTGGACACTTTCCTGTTCAAGCTGACATTGAAGTCAAGGCAACCCCATCAAACATTGTTCGTTTTGTACGACCCATGAAGAAAGGGATATGAAAGGTCCAGATATTGTGGCACCTAGTTCTCTCCTGAAGGAAGATTCTGCAAAGGATGTAGAACTGAAGGAGAAACAGGACATTTCACAGTGCTGCAAACTTTGTAGCTGAAAAGCATGGAATGGTTGGGATGTAGTGATATGGAGGAGACAGGGAAATGACCATGTGTGTGACAAGTACTTTGTTTCTCCTGATAAGCAGAGGTCCAGATCGCGGTTGGAAGTAATCAGGTATCAGATCAGGGAAAGGACATTGATGAATAAGAGTGAATAGATTGTCACCAATGCAGTGAGTTGCATGTACCCTGTTGTAGGCTGTTGAAAGTTGAAACATACTGGATTGTTAAAGTTTCTTGTCCAAGCTCCAAGTTGTCACTTACCGTTCAAAAAGAGTGCAACAATCTTGGGGACTGTGTCTCCACCGTTATAATTGCATCTTGTAGAAGCAATATAAGAATGTGATATAGTGCAGTTGTGGTCATTGCCAGAAATGGCTTAGAATATGAACTCTTGTAAATTTCATATCCAGGGAAGTGTTATTTTAAGTCTTAGAGCTGATCTGGGTTGTAAGCAAGGTATCCACTCTCACCTGCTGCTGTGTGTTTCAGGTCAACTCACAAATTGGTCATGGAGATCTGCCTCTTAAAGGACTTGGAGCAGTAAAGTCATGGTCTGGGGAATTGGACAAGTCTCAAAACTTGCGCTCAGGCTACAAATCTACTTGGCATGACTCTGAGACTGAATCACTTTGTACATGTGAAGTGGTAGGTGGTAAGCAGTTTTCTGTGTGACTCAGAAACCATGCTTTGCATTGGCAGAGCTTGATGGTGGGGCTGTACTTGGTGCAGATTCAACTAAACTTTCATGTGATGATGACCATGTGGACCATAGTTGTGAAAAGGATACAAGAGGTGGAAGGGGTGAATTATCTTCTTTTGTGACTCAGAACTCAATTGATGAGGTCCAGCACCTGACAAGTAATATACAAACAAGAAGTTACCCAACCCAGAGGGTTGAAGCTTTACAGGATCCCAACAGGTCCAGGGGTCACCCTGGTGGGGATCATGGAATTTGTTCATTGGTATACAAACCAGTTTGCACCAAATTAAGCATTATTTTTCCCACATTGTCCTTTATGGAATATTGTTTAGGGATGATTAGGCAGAGAAACATGAAGGAAAATGAAGAATTTGAAGGAATAATAATCGGTTGTTGAAGTCTTATTTTTAGAAAAGAAAAAATTATTTGACAAAAAATGCAGAACTTGCTATGTGGGTATGGGTACTGTCGGAAAATTGTGGGAAAAGGGTGGAAAAATATTTCTGTGGAAAAATATTGCATATCTAGTTGTAACACGTCATACCCGATCTGCTCAACTGCTGGAGTCTATGTCCAACAGTCAACTATGATTCTTGTTCATCATCCACTATGTACATTCACCTAGATCCACAGGCAATTCTCAGACAATTTCAGTTTATTATAACCATCAGACGATTGAAAGTGGCAGGGTACCTCCGCACAACTGCCAATTTTACGAGGATGGCTCTGAACCAGTGGGTTTAATGTTTTCTGGCAAATTTTCTCCAGATTCTAATCTCAACAACTGGGAATATTTTGTCACAAATTCCCTGGTTTTTGAAAAAACATCATCAAATTTCAACAATAGAAAAAGGGAGTAAAATTTGGAAGATATCCTTCAAACAGAATATATATATATATATATATGGCAGCTTTCAACATATTCCAAAGAATGATGGACTACCTCAAGCCTGAGGTGCTAATTACTCCTGCCACATTACAAATTCGAAGTCCAGAAAAACAAATGAACACTACTCTGAATCCACAAGGGATCTTAATGTTGCTGTGGCTTGATGGTGGCCTCAGCACAGCCACTGAAACTCACACCCAGCAACACAAAGGAGACTTCAGAGTCTTTGTGGCAAGAAAAATACCTCACAATTAGGTTATGTGCTGCGACAATGCTACAGCTTAAAACTCGGACCAAAGCTCACACTGAGCACGTACTCTTTGTCTGCCCTTATGCCAGTACTGAAATTTCTTACAGTCCCTGACCAGCTCTGTATTTCCCTACAACACCCACTCTCGACGGCACCTTTCTAAATTCAGCTATGTGAACTCGTCACTCTCCGATGCACAACACTGAAAACTCTCGGCCTTCTGTCGTGACTCAAAACCCTCTCTCCTGTGATCTTACCTCTATGAACAATCAAAATCACATGCTTCCTACTGTGGTCATCGGATGCTGATTGTTTTTGTGCTTTAATTTCCTTTTCCTGCCAGCTTACAACAATGCTTTAGCAGCCTTGCCTACATGATTTCCCAGCAACCCTGATTTTTTGCAAGAAAAAGAGGAAAAACGCTCCAATCTGCACACCTGTCGGTTTCTCCTCTCTACTATATTACCAAAAATGACCGCACGAAAAATACCACAAGTGACCTTCTTAAAAAGACCGAAACAGGTTCCATAGGCAAAATACTTGGAAGCTTGTAAAAAGTCTCCGCTACTAGTCCATCCTAGCTGATACTTCCATTACCCCCCATTTCCTTGTGATCACAAGGATCCAGCTCATAAAGCCATTCTGGCTTAGGATGGCTCCTCAATCTCAATTCAAAATTCAGTCAGTACAGGGATTCTATTATGCACTGTCTTTACCCAAAACACCAAGAACGTCTTCAACCCTTTTTTTCGTGTCATCTTCTTTGACTGTAAGCTATACGGGTCACAAGGAACATAGAACAAAAGAGGCAGCATCACCAAACTTCAAACTCTGGAAGTTGTAGTCTCGTTGTTGCTACAGTGCATGACACCTAAAGGTGACTGTAAAAAAGTTTGGCGGCCAAATTTGGGCCAAAAATTTCAGCATAAATTAGAGGAGTTTTTTGAATTTGGGTTAGGGGATGTAAGGTTAGGGTTATGGAGTGGCACGGCCTCTGCTCCTTCTGGCGGGCCTGTGCATAGGCATGCACAAGCCCATACTACTTCATCTTCACCCACATCCAATTCGCAGTCGCAGACAGTAGTGGCCACCATGGGGAGACTTAACAAATGAAAGGAGCAGCTCAAGAGACTAGCTGAGGCCAGGCAGGCACGTTGCGACAAAGATGAGTCTGGACGCGAGGAGGAGGAGGAGGAGACTGTGTTCGACAGCGAGACGAGCTTAAGAGTTAGGGCTAAATAACCCCTAACCCTACTATGGCTTAGTCAATGTTCTCCAACATGACACGTGAAATTCGCCGATGGGAACATGCCACGTTGGAGAACATTGACTAAGCCATAGCAGGGTTAGGGGTTATTTAGCCCTAACCCTTAAGCTCCCTATAAATCCTTGTAACCAAATATGGGTCGCCCCAACCAAATTTGGACGAAAGTCATCAATTTTGACCAACATTATCTCTGCCAAAAAAAAAGATTTTGTCAAACGGGTTGCGTAACTTTGTTCAGCATGTGAAGTATTGCATAAACATGCCGAGTTTTTGGGGTTACACGTTGTGTGGAAGAATATTTAAGCTTGACATTTGGGGTCGCCTTTAGGTGTCATGCATTGTAGAAAAGAAGAAAAGACCTTGGTTGACATCATCACATCGTTGGGAGTGCTCAGATCCTCCATAAAATACAGGATGATTGATTGATTGGCAAACCATCTTGCCTGGTGAATTCAGTTGGAAAACAGATTCCTGGGACTGGACACTAGTGCGACAAAAATCAAGGAATTTAAGTCTTCTAAGTATTGTCATCTGAAACATTCTACAGATTCATTTTTGGCATTCTAGTAATATGGTTTGGCATATGATATCATCTAGAGTGTGTCCAAACTCCAAA
>Ga0116227_10001187_pt1 | contig 56895 bp, 29 predicted proteins | sample S1TSphgellanicum_FD_89693 | JGI IMG/M metagenome (GOLD analysis project Ga0116227, IMG submission 89693) | Host-associated microbial communities from peat moss isolated from Minnesota, USA - S1T2_Fb - Sphagnum magellanicum MG | ecosystem: Host-associated > Plants > Peat moss > Unclassified...
CTTGGTACATAGTTTTCTTTTTTTTCGTGGGCATTCTTTTTTCACATGCTTTTTTTTTTTCCTCACCCCCATTTTTTTTATGGGCCTTTTTTTTCTTTCGCTTTTTTTTTTGTCCCCCCACCCTTGAACCCAAATTTTTTTCTGGGAACTCCTACCTACTCCTCCAACCTACCTACCTCCCTTCCACCACCCAACCCATCTACCTCCCCCTACCTACCCCACTAGCCATTTGCACTCCCCTCCATCACCTAAACCACAAAGAGCTTCTGGAGCTTGTGGAAAGCTTCTAGAGCTTGCGGAACTTGGGGAGCTTGGAGAGCTTGTGGAGCTTGGGATGCAAAACATCAAGTGGAGCCCTCACCTTGAAGGTAAATGTTTTTTTTCTTGTTTTTTTTTTCTTGCTTCCAAAACTAGGATGATGAATTGCAACTCATCATCTTGGGTTTTTTCATTCTAGTTACATCTGAAATTAGGACGACGAGCTACACTCATCGTCCTAGTTCATTTTTTAAATCACAAGCTAGAAGACCTGGTCATCGTCTTGGTCTTTTTTTTTTGTTGCACGCTTTAAAACCATGACAACGAACATCGCGTTCATCATCATGGTTTTTTGTTTGTGGGCTTGTAAAACCAGGACAATGATCGTAGCTTGTCGTCTTGGTTTTTTATGTGTTGCACGCTTTGAAACTAGGATGATGAATTATGCTCGTCATCCTAGTTTTATTTGTGTGTTACAAGCTCTAAAACTAGGATGACGAGCGTCCTAGTTTTTTTGTGTGTTGCAAGCTTTGAAACCACCACAACAAATGTTGCATTCATCATCGTGGTCTTTTTTTTGGTGCAACTTGTAAGACCAAGATGACGAACATAGCTTGTCATCGTGGTTTTTTTTTTGTGTTATAAACTTTGAAACCAAGATGACGAACGCAATTCGTCATCTTGGTTTTTTTGTGTGTTGGATGTTTGAAACCATGATGACAAACACTACAGTCATCATTGTCGTTTCTTTGTGTTTTGCAAGTTCTGAAACCACAACGATGAACGTTGCATTCGATGTCATGGTTTTTTTTTCTTCATGTTACTTATAAGACTAGGACAACAAGTTCTACTCATCGTCTTGGTTTTACTTATGTGTTGCAAGCTTTGAAACTAAGACAATAAGCATCCTAGTTTTTTGTGTGTTGCACACTTTGAAACCAACAATGTTCGTTGTCATGGTTTTTTTTCTTTTTGCAGCTTGGATAACTAGGACAACGAGCCACACTCATCATCCTGGTTTTCTTTTGGTGTTATAAGTTTCGAAACCCAAATGATGAGCACCACATCACACTCATCATCTTGGTGGTTTTTTTTCTAATGATGTTTACAAGGAAAAACATGACAAATATTTTGCAACTCCTTTGGGTTTTGTTTTGTTTTCTAGTGTTGGTAATAAAGTTTAAAAGCATTTAGTTAATGTGCTCATTTTGTTAAATGCACATTCAAATGAAATCGAGGAATTGTGCAAGTGGCATTAGAAATGTTATGGAAGAAGGAGGTGTAGAGGTTGGGGTGATTAGACAACAAGTAGAAGATGCGGTTGCATTGGCTCCAAATGGGAATATTGAAGAGGGAATCCAAGCTAATGTTGAAGTTGGGGAAACCTCTACTATTGTAGATGTTTGTAAAATTGAAGTTGAGTTACAAAGGATTATTGACATGATAGAAGACAAAGAAATTTTTGTTCCTGGGCAAAAAAATGCAAATGGAAATGTTGATCCTCATGTTCAAATTGATGAAGGTGAAATATTATACCTTACTTATTATAATTAATTGCCCCACCCATCCTCTCTAGTTGAAAATATGGATGGGGTTTTTTTTTGTCAAATTTGTGATTGCAGTACCTTCCTTAATTGTGGTCCTTAAAAAACCTTTGCATGCCCCACCTTCCTTCTCCATGGAGAAGGTGGGTGGGGCATTTTACTTTTTGTTTAAATTTGTAGGCAATACTTTTAAGCTTTGTAAAAAATATTGTTATTTTTAAAGTTTGCTTCTTTTTGTGCAAATTTCAACTCTAGAATTTAGTAATACCTTCATCTTGTGTTTTTGTTATTTTATCTTTATGTGTAATACCCTCATCATGTGTGATAATCTTCTATCTATTTATGTAATACCTTCATCTTGTAGGGCATAACTTTCATCCAGAAGATTAATTTTCACATTTGGTTTTATGTTTTTGTTTTTTTGGTTTCAGATGTGGTTACCCCTCTCCCGATTGCCATAAAGGGTATGCATAAACAAAGGATGGACCCAAATTTACTTACAGCATTAATGGGTGTGATGCATCCTATACATCCAAATACAACTTGTTATAGCATTTATGGGCACATCACAATGTTAGCATGGAACCAAGCAAGCTCGGATGCCCATCTACTCGAAAGTAGGGCTTAAGGGTTCAAGATCACATGACAATGAATGCACATGTGTTAAACAACCCTTTGGCCCAGTTTTGGCATAATGAACAAAAGGTTATTGTTAAGGCTAAAAGGCACACATTCTTGGAGTGGGATAGGCTCCAGGTTGATTTGCAATACACACCTGAGGTGCCTAAGCCCGCACTAGTGAGGCTAACTTCTAGCCACATTCTTCGACTTCTTGGCATGAGTACATTGGGTGTGGGGGCCATGCTTCTCAATGTGCAAGCCATGCTAGAGCGCGATGAAGACCTTGCACTTGTGATTAGAGTAACTCAAGCTGAGTTTGCAAAAACACTCAAAGGTGCTTAGATAAAACACAACTTGAAGTTTACATCAAATAAAACAATGTGGCATAAAGATATTGGCCTCCCTACGCAATACCATGATTTAGAAATGATTCATGGTTGGTAAGTTTCCAACCATGCCATATTGAATTTTATTTGAAATCCAAGTTTTAAAGTTCATATGCAATATTTATTATATTTTGTTGTGTGTTTTAGGGTTGGAAACACCACCAAGGATGTGTTTGCGGCTAATGTTGTGGATGCAACATTAGCTAATCGCAGGGTTTTTATGTGACAATGCGCCCATGATGCAAAGGTTTCATCAATGTAGAACAAGAGGGCCAATGGGATCCCATCCCCCTCCGATAGTGATATAGATAGCCCATATCTTATCCTAGTTATGATTAGGGTGTTGTTTTGGTCTTCAAGATTTAAGGTAACATTTTTTTTTTAACAACCACATGTTTACTAATATGACATATTCCCCATTTTAGATAGGGTTGTTTTGGACTTGGGCATTTTTTTGCACATTTTTGTAACACATGTCACCCATGTTATTTTATTTAAAGCATTTTATTTTCATTTTGCACGATCCTGTGTAAATAATTAGAAATACATTCTCACGTATTCTTATATGTATGATTGATAAATTTATCAAAACAATGATTTTAGTCTTGCACTCAAACCAAAAAATCTTTCTTTACCCCCAAAAATTATAAATTCAAACCTAAAAAAAAAAAAAACAATACCCTCATGAAGGTTATGTAAACACCATTGATTATATTATTTTGGTCTAGGCTATTGGAGGGGTATTGCTTATGTCCAAAATTATTCTAGGCACATGCAATACCCCTATTAAGATATATTATAAAACTTTGGGCTCCATAACATATTTAAAGAGTCCCAAAGGGGTATTGCATAGCCCCAACAAACCTTAAAAGGAATGCAGTACCTTCATAAGGATATTTTATAAATAATATGAATTAAATTATTTTAGTCTAGGTTACTATAAAGGTATTGCTTATGCCCATAATTACACAATGGGTATGCAATACCTTTTTTAGGGTATATTAAAGATCTTTTGGTCTCTGTCACATATCAATTGTAACCTAGAATGGTATTGACTAAACCGAAAAGGAAAACAATACCCTGTTTGAAGTAATCTACAAATAGCATGGGCTCAATTATTTTGGTTCGAACTATCAAAAGGGTATTGCTCATGCCCAAAAGTATTCAATTCACATGCACTACACCTCTTCGGGTATCCCATAAAACCTTTGGGTTCCCTAATATATCTTTTGGAATTTGGAAGGGTATTACATAACCTTAACAAAACCTAGAAGGAAAGCAATACCCACATCATTTTGTAATAATATTGTAAATCATGAAACAAAAGAAGTTTTTTTAAGATACTTATTCCATGCCCACTATATCATACCAAACATATTAATTCAAGTAAATGAGGGTATTGCAATGTTCTTCACATTGATGGTAGAATGTCACTTGAACAAACTTATGTAGTTAAAATGCAAATACATGCATCATTTTAGGATATTTGCATTCACCATGAAACTTGGAAGGGTATTGCATAGCCCTACCAAAACCTAAAAGGAATGCATTACCTGCACCATATTGTGACAATATCCTAAACCATGATATAAATGAGGGTAATGTCAAGTTGGTCACATTGATGGTAAAAGGTAATGAAACTATCACTAAAATGAAGGTATTGTGATTACACTTCAAAACTTTGTTTAAGTTAACCTTATACCATCAATGTGGCAAATATTGCATTACCCTCATTTATATGTACCAACAATTTTGCATTGGTCCATTAAACGATTCTTACCATTCATGAATTTGAAAATGTCTTTCAATTATATTTAATGTTTGCTTAAAAATTTTAACATAAAATAATGATTAAAATATTATATGTATAAGAATGAAAAAAATGAATAAATCCACACATTAATTAATTAAGGATATCAATTTTTGATATTTTATAAAATAAATTTTACATAGAGGTAAAAAAATACATTGACTAAACGTACATGATATTAGGTACTTATGTTTCAAAATTCAATAAAAACCTTGATTCCTAAACTTAATCCTAAACCTTGGTTGAAAGAAGTCAAGGTTTTTACTAAAACATTTTTTTTATGTTCCAAGAAAAAAAAGAACAACAAAGAGGAAGATTTTGTTGATGCTAAGGTTGATGAAAGATGCCTATGGCTTGCCTTGCAATATTGATAAATGATACAATACATTGTTGTGTTGCATGAAATTCTAACTGCATTTTGGAGGTAGCATAGTTCAATAATGCAAGAGGTCCTAACTCTACAACGAGGAGATAACGAGGGAGCATCTAATGTTTATTCTTATTAAAATGATTGCTTTGATGTTCATATATTTGATGAATTTATTTTTGAAAAGGCAATCCCTAAAAGTTTATCAAGCTAAAATCTGAGGTAATAATTTGACTATATTCAATTAGGGCAAGATGATGACATCATTGAATCAAAGGTATCTAATAAGCAAAATCCACCTGGAGCTGGGATGCATGAAATTGGAACTTGGGCACATTCACCCAACGTCCAAAATGATCCTAGTACTAGTCTTTGATGATAACAAACAAATATAACCAGATGGGGTAACACATAGATTAATTACATGAAGGACATGATTTCTAGTAGCCATTTGACCAACTACCCAATGCCCATGTCTTCTCTTGGAGAATCTACTATTTTTTTTATCAAAACATTGATTTGATGAACTGGGTGGTGAGCATTTTAAAATAGTTCCATTCACATCATAATCATTATTGTGCACCACGAGAGTTGGAGGATTCAACATCACAACATCATCATGCCTAATGTAGAAGTAACTTAATCACAATAATTGTAGTGTTTAACTTTTTGGTGGATTCAATTTGCACAAGGACTTGCACGATTGAGTGATGTTCAGCTTCTCAACATGTTAAGAACATTACATAACAACTTGGCCCTCACAAAGTTTTTGAATCCACACAAACTCTAGCATGGCTTTTAAGAGCTTATGAACATTTTCATACTCAATTATTTGAAGGTTTCTAGGAAGCTTTCAAGAGCAAACCTTCCTCTTTGAACAAACAACAACTCGAACACTAACTCCTTGCAATCAACTATCATCTTTAGAACAATATGGAAGTTCATTATATTGTTGTTGTTACTCTATGTTGTTGCAATGATAGTGGTGTGGTGGGAGATGGAAAATGTACCTCCTTCACCCTATGATTTATTAGAGCATTCCCATGCTCTTTTAGATCACATTCTGATTTTCCACCGCAAATTTTTTTTGGGCTTGTTCAATGTGTAAACGCCCATCCAAGTGCTTGCATATGGGTGCTTGGAAGAATTATTTGAAGTTGTCTATATTGTTGTCCCCAAATCAAGCATTTGTTTACAACATTGCTATTACACTTCATCATCATCTAGTTTTTAAAAACTCCACCTTGAATATCTTGTCAATTTGATGGGTAGAGAATCTCCAGTAGACTGGAGAGTAGGCAATTTATTTCTTCCTATTTGCTTGCCAGTCAAAAAAAACATGATAGTTGTGTGTCTATTGTGTAGTTAATGTGGGACATTACTTAATGTGGAAGGGCTAAAGGTTACATCTAGTATAAATTATAAATTTTCATGACCAGTATTTTGTGACAAAATTCCAAAACTTCAAATTAGAAATAACAACTTACATAATTTATATATTGGTTTCATGGTGCACTATTTTCACTTTTCATTTTGAAATTTCACAATTGTACCTGAAGAATTTGACTCACAACTCACAACCACCTTTGATGTAAGGGATGCATGAAAATGGAAACAAAACTATCACTAGGAAATTATTTCAGATCTAACTTTTTGTAAGTTGATAGTATTTTAGTTTATAATCATCATAAATGCAAGGATTTAAATAGTGGATCCTAGGTAAAATCATGTTGCATCCATTACAAGATGATTACATACCATAATTCAGTTGCTACTTTCCAAGCATTTGGAGCACAAATTTTAAACAACCAGAATTGGAAGAAATTTCAAGAATCTAAAAGCCTCATTTGAAGAATGCACCTCTTAAGAATGCCCCACCTTCCTCCTTTATCAAATGTTTAATTAAAATTTCTACCAAATTAAAATAATTATGCAAATATTATATCTTTACAAATGAAAAAATATATAATTTCAACTAAGTATATCATCATTTAGTACATTGTAAATTAAGATCTACATAATATTTAGTAATTTATATTTCAAATTTCAATTACAATGTTTCAATTTACATAGAAATAATATTCAATCATGTGCATTAATAAAATATACAATGTCAATAACTTATCTTTTGGAATTTTTTATTCTCATTAAAAATAAATTTAGAAAAAAATTTACACTATACATAACCGTGGGTTTATATAGTTTAAATTTAATATATATTCTTAATCAATTCTTATCATATTTAAAATAAAAAAGAAGACATTTATATGCATTAAAATGAATCAACAATATAATTCCATAATATCATTACTTACATATAATGTACTACTCGAAATGTTATAAATAATAATATATTTACACCAATATTTAAGCCAATATTATACATCATTAAAAAAAATTTACATGAGTACTTATGTTATATCTTTATAAAATGTAAAATATTACCAACCTATTATATAATTATTTTAGGCTATAAATTATTTATTATATGTCCAATTTTATTTTATTTATTTCAATCATACATAGGATTAATATATGGGAGACGCCATTTTTATTATTATGTGAACTATTAAAAAAAGTAGAAAATCATGTGCTTTCATTAATTTTTTAAAACATGCATTAAAATCTTATTAAAATCTTATCAAATTAAAGACTTTATGTTTTTTTTTGGAAATTGAATTTACAAATTTAAGAGTGAAAAACATAAATATGTACATCATTGAAAAAAAAATTAAAGATGGATTTTAATTTTTTTGGATTTTGACAAATTCTGAATTCTAACATTAATTAATAAATTTTACGTTAAGCCATAAACCCTTGTACCATCAATGTGACCAATTTTGCATTACGTTCATTTATATATATGTTAAATCATATTGTAAAGTGAAAAAATAATTTTTAAAACATGAATTTCATTATATATTGGCAAGGAATGAAATATTTAAAAAATATTTTTATGTTTCATGGTGAATGCAAATGTCCCATGATGATGCAAGTATTACATTTAAACTCCATAACTTTGTTCAAGTCCTTCTACCATCAATGTGAAGAACTTTGCAACACCTTCATTTATTTAAATCAATATGTAGGGCATGTTATATTGAACATTGATAAATACTTTTAAAAATATCCTTTTGTTTCATGGTTTAAAACATTATCATAATATGATGCAAGTACTACTTTCCTTCTAGGTTTTGGTATGTCTACATTAGGCCTCCAAGTTTGAAATTATATGTTATGGAGCTCAATGTATTTTTGGATAAGTTATAAGGGGTATTGTGTAGTTTGAACATGAGCAATACCCTTCCAATAGTGTAGACCCATGGTTTTTGATTATTAAATACCCTAATGATAGTATTAGTTTCCTTGGAGGTTTTGGTAGGGCTATGCAATACCCCTCCATGTGTCAAAAGATACATTATGGAGCTCAATGTATTTATAGGATACCTTGAGAAGGGTAATGCATGTTCATTGAATATTCCTTGCCATAAGCAATACCCCTTTGATAGTTTAGATTAAAATAATTTAGCCCATGGTTTTTACTAAATACCTTAAACATGGTATTATTTGCTTGTAGGTTTTGGTACGGCTATGCAATACCCCTCCGCAATTCAAGTTATAAAGCCCAATGTATTTCTAGGATAACCTAGGGGTATTGCAAGTGTATTGTGTAGTTTTGAAGATGAACAATACTCTTCCAATAGTGTAGACCCATGGTGTTTAATTACTAAATACCTTAATGAGGGTACTAGTTTCCTTGTAGGTTTTGGTAGGGCTATGCAATACCCTTCCATGTGTCAAAAGATATGTTATGGGGCCTAATGTATTTTGGGATACCTTAAGAGGGGTAATGCATGTTCATTGAGTCTTTTTGGGCATGAATAATACCTTTTTAATAGCCCAAACCAAAATAATTCAACCCATGGTGTTTACAATGTAGCCCACTGAAGGTATTGCATCCTCATTGGTAGGGCTATGTAATATTCCTCCAAGTTTCAAAAGATATGTTATGGAGCCCAATGTATTTACGGGATACCTTAAGAGGGGTAATGCATGTTCATTGAATCTTTTTGGGCATGAACACCACCCTTCTAATAACTTAGACCAAAATAATTTAGCCCATGGTGTTTACAGTGTAGCCCATTGAGGGTAATACATCCCTTCTAAGTTTTGGTAGGACTATGCAATACTCTTCCAAGTTTCAAAAGATAAGTTATGGAGCCCAAGGTATTTCTAGGATACCCTACAAGGGGTATTACATGTGTATTAAATAGTTTTGGGTATGAGCAATACCCTTACACGTGTCAAAAGATATATTATGAAGCCCAATGTATTTCTAGGATACTTTGAGAGGGGTATTGAATGTTCATTGAGTCTTTTTGGGCATGAACAATACCCCTTTAATGGCCTAGACCAAAATAATTCAGCCCATGGCTTTTACAATGTAGCCTAATGAGGGTAATGCATCCCTTCTAGGTTTTGGTAGGGCTATGCAATACTCCTCCAAGTTTCAAAAGATATGTTATAGAGCTTAATGTATTTTTGGGATACCATGCACGGGGTATTTTCAAACGTATTGAGTAGTTTTGGGCATGAGCAATACCCCTCTGATACCCTAAACCAAAATAATTCAACCCATGGTATTTATAATGTAGCACAATGAAGGTATTGAAATTGTTTTACGTTTTGGTAGGGCTATGCATTACCCCTTCACGTGTCAAAAGATATGTTATGGAGCTTAATGTATTTATGGGATACCTTGATAAGGGTATTATCTTGTGGCCCAATGAGGGTATTGCAATGTAACCCAATGAAGGTATTACAATTTAACCCAATGAGGGTATTGCATTCCTTCTAGGTTTTGGTAGGGCTATGCAATATCCCTTGAATTGTCGAAAGATATGATATGGAGCCCAAACTATTTCAGAGGTACCTAGAATGGGGTATTGCACATTCATTGAGTATTTTGCTTTATGAACCTGAGTACAACATGCATTAAATGCGTCTAAGTTGAATTGGAGTTTTGTATTGCTTTGATTATCCACTTGGCTTGCAATACCCCCTTGGAAAACACTCTTTAAACACAACTTGCAATACCTTTATATAGGGGGGGTTAAATATTTTAATCATCCCCTTATTTATTTTGTTTGAATGAACAAGAGCAAGCTCCATGCTATAATTTAATTAAATTTTTTCCTCATTGTTGTCGACCATTGGGGGTCTAGCACAGTGGCAACCATGTAGGTAGGTGTAGCCATGTAGGTGGGGTTTCATAGGTACCTATTTAAAATGTTGGTAGGTACATCAGTGGTAGGGCGGGTAGGTGGGTGAGGATGAAAGTAGCACATTTGAAATTTATGGGTGAGAAGGTAGATGGGAAAGAGTCTACTTTTAATTCAAATATATAGGTGAGTAGGTCGGTGGGGGATAGTGGGGGGTAGTAGGTAGGTTTAGGGTTTAGGGTTTAGGGTGCGAGGCGGGGAGAAAATAAAGTTGCAAAAAACACTGAGATCAGGGCTGAGAAAGGCAAACAAAACAAGTCAACCTGGGATGACACAGGGATAGAAAAGAGAATCCTATCAGTGCACCATCCATCCACGTTGATGCACTGGTGAGTGCTGGTTCACTCTGGCCACTAAAATGGTACAACCTGCCTCTCACTTTTCTCATAAAGTTCTCATTGCCTGGCTTATAGAAACCTAGAACTTGTGTAAAAGAAATACTGTATCCCCCTTCTTGTTGTTCAAGTTTTGGGTTCAAGTTTCAATTTCAACAAAACAGTCCAAATTTGTAGTGCTATACGGTTCAGGTCCAGTTTGATCACGCGGTAGTACGTGCAATCTGGTTCCAAAGAACTGGCCCAGAACCCAAAAAACTAGCCAACATCAATTGATCATCACCCAACACATTTTTGTCCTCTTGCTCTTTTTTGGGTTCTCTAACTTCTAATTTGCAAATTAATTTTTTAAGTGTACCCTTGTGGCCAGATCGAAAAGCCTTTCTACCTTAATGGGATAAAAGTGAGGTGCTAGGGAGAACATGTTGGGGAACACATTGGGAACTTGGGGAACTTATTGAGAACTTAAAAAGAAACATAGTGAGAACACATTGGGAACCAGGGAAAAATGAAAAAAATCCTTTTCCCTCCCCCTGCCCCATCCAAACTTAAGAGGAAAAAAAAGCAAGGCACCTTGAGTGCATGCTTGGGCCTTTTTTTTGGTTGAATAATTTATTATTTGTGTCAAAATTCTAATAAAATTAAAAGTTCAACTGTCAGGTTTTGAACTGCAGACTTTCCATGGCGATGACTTAAAACTGAGGCTAGACACTAGACTGTTCCATAAATTTGACAAGACTTTTCTTATTATTTTGAATAATCATCACCTATTGAAAATTTCAGAATTAAAAAACCAAGTGTCGAAGTTAAGATTTTAAATTAAATTAATTATTCAATAATTTGTTGCCGAAATGATAAAAATACAACAGTATTTCCCTTTGCACATGTAAAAGTACTTGCATTATTTCCCTACTCATTTCACTTTGATTGGCAATGTCCATAGCCTACTTGGGAGTGCTTCCAGCGAGTTTTTAGTCATAGGTTGTTGTAGCAGCTGTGGATCTAGCCTATGTAGGGTCAGTTTTTCTTTTCGGTTACCACTGACAAGTGTTGCCTCTTAACTGTTAACCCAAAAAGCTTATATCATGCTTACAATCAATGGTTGTCAAGCCTTTTGTTATGTTAGTTTAAAGTAGGCTTTAAAGGCCAGAGAATGATGTTTTTTTTAATTTTAATTAAAGATTGGGTTGCACAGTAAGATGTGCATCAGCCCGTCACCCCCAAAAGAAAAAAAATCACTTTGGACCCACCCTCACAACTAATTAATACGAACAATAATAGGTACCCAGGCTTCAAATGATTGCGGGTACCTTTCTACTAGTTTCAGGAAGACAAAAAAATTTAATAATCCACAAAGATACCATAAATCAGCTCTCACATCTCTTACAAAGTCGGCCCCTAAAGGTTAGGACCAGTGTTGTCCAGTTATCCAGATTCATCTTGATATGTATATGCATAATGGCCAGATATGTATTCATACATATCCGGATTTTTTAATATTTTTCATAACTGGCTATGTGCACAACTGCCGAATGCCTAATTGCTCTAGTATCTTTATGTCTAACCATATCCGTCGAAAGTGGTTTTCAAAAGTTGATATCCGGCTATTAGGGTTTAGAAAAATGCCAGATATGTATTTCATTTAGGGGTTTAAGCTTTTCAGTTAGGTTTAGGTCTAGGGGGAACGAAAAATTCGTCACTCTCAAGCTTTCGACATTGTGGCTTTTGCATTTTGTGTTTTGTGCTCATCTTTGCTTTGAGCTGCAAGTTTGCGCTTTCAAGTTCCTTGTTTCATTATATTAGTGTGTGATGCTATATTTTCTTAACCTTTGGTGCTTTCTTGTGCTTGGCACTTTGTGTTCCTAGTTTCATTATATTAGTATGTGATGCTCTATTTTCTTAACCTTTGGTGCTTTCTTTTCTTGTGCTTGGCACTTTGCTTCTTGTTGTTTGTTGTTTTTGTTTCTTAGTGCTCTACTCTCTTTGCGTTCAAACTTGGTTTTGGATGCAATTTCAAGAGGTGCAACATGCAACTTGAAGAAACTTGAAAAAGTTTTTCATAGTAAAGTAAGCTTTAACCCTAAACCTCTTTTTTTGTTTATTAAGCACTGTGATTTTTTAACATTGTTTCTAGGCATTGTTCTTTCTCAAGCACCATTATTTTTTGACATTGTTTCTGGGCACTGTGCTTTCTCAAGCATCATGGTTTTTCAAAGTTGTTTCTAGGCACTATGCTTTCTCAAGCACCATGGTTTCTCAATGTTGTTTCTAGGCACTATGCTTTCTCAAGCGTTGTGGTTTCTCGGCAATGTTTTTGGGCATTGTGCTTTTTCAAGTGTTGTGGTTTTTTAGCGTTGTTTGTGGGTAGTGTGCTTTTTCACACACCTTGGTTTTTCAGCGTTGTTTGTGGGTAGTGTGTTTTTTCACGCACCTTGGTTTTTCAACCTTACTTTTTGGCACTATGGTTATTCAAGGACTATGATTTTTTGGCATTGATTTTTCAGCACCGTATTTTCTCAAGCATGATGCTTTCTTGGCTTTACTCCTAATGTTGCACTTTATGCTTCTACACTTTACACTTTGCGTTTGTGTTTTTTTGGCTTTGCTGCAAGTGTTATGCTCTCCATTTCCTTCTAGGCTATGTTTTTGGATTTGCTGTTTACTGTTTATGCAAGTTTGCTTTCAAGTTTTGGTGCAACCTGCAACAACAACCACATTTTGGACTTTAGATGTAGCACACAACAACAAAAAATCATTATGTCTCACAATGAAGGTAAGCTCTTCAACCCCAAACCTTTGGTTTATTTATTTTTGGTTTTGGGAGCTTGAATGACATAACCTTAACCTTGGGCTCGTGGCCAAAGCAAGAACATGGAAAGATGTAAACTGATAGTGCAACCCGAGAATCACACTCACACTCCCAAGTGGACTCCCACTTTGGGAGTTGGAGTCCCAATGGATTTTCAAATTTTTAGAGAGCGATTTGAGGGGCCAAAACTCATTGAATTGAAGCATTTTTTATACCATTGGAAATCTCTTAAAACTTAAATGTCTAAAATGAGCTTGCATGATCCATTTGAGTACTTGCAACACAAGTTATGACCCAAAGAAAGGCCAGAAGTTAAAGTGTCAATTTGGCTCCCGACCATTAAAAGTAGAAAATAACTCTGAATTACACACGTACAGGTGGCGTGCCATATATTGTTGAAAAGTTCTCAACGAGGGATACAACTTTGCTTTAGACCTCACCTCAATCTAAGGTCTTAAAAAGAAGTTATGGGCTCCAAAATGGCAAGAGACCTAATTTTGAAAATTTTCGGACTCCTGATTTGGGAGTCTAAAAAAAAATGACATTTGAATGCAACTCCCATGGCTAATCACAAATAATATTGTAAGGGGAAAGGTGGTGGCTTCCCCCAAATCCGGGTTATGGTGAGTTTTGTGAATCTGTGTATGTACATGGCTCGCCCGTGCACCAAAAGTGTTCTGATTATGCACTAACCAACTTGTTGTTTAATTTGTGCAGGTTCATATGAATAATTGAACCACTTATCATTTGTCTTAATCCCCATCTTACAACTCCAACACACCCTCTTACCCCTGAAATGTTGCGAGTTAAAGAACGTACCCCAACTCTTTCTTCTTCCGTTATTTTCACTTTTGGATTCACATTTAAGTCCTTAAAGGAGTTTGAGGATGGGTCATTGAAGTTGAGTTTGTTTTGTCTTAGTGTGTCTTAATGTGTTTAAGTGTGTCTTTTTTGTTGTGTGTAAGTGCATTGTGCATTTCGTTTGTTTATTTGATGGCTAAGGAGGTAGAATTTTGCATGATCGAAAATGTGGGTAGAGTTGATGAAAATGCATTAGCTCCCCAAACTCAAACACCTATAGCTACATCCTCATTTTCAGACGTTAAAAGTGTCCATTTTCAAACTGATAGTTATGTGCTTAATTCAGATGGTCTTCGATTTGAAACCATAAGAACACAAGTTATTGCTTAAAGGCCTCATGGTCGAATTTCTATATGCTAGGGATGTTTTATTGTCAATGATAATCATCATGTGGATTTGGAGAACCCGCCAATGTTGCGATGCATTGTTTCCAAATATGAGCACACATCTAATATTGATTTAACACAATGATCTATTCTCCAAAAGGTTTGATAAAATATAACAAAACCACTGGTATAACTCCTATGAAAACTCATGTGGAGATTACACATCCAAAGTTATGGGCTCATAGGAAACAAATTTGTAGTGAAAAGGTGGGCACAATTGATCATACCCGACAGCCAAGAAAAAAAGGGGCAAGTCCTTTTAGCTATGTAATTACAACATTCTTTGGTGCCAAAAATCCTTATACAAAAATTGATGATATTCAATTATAGTTTTTTGAGGATCTAATGTTATACACTTGCAAATGTTACAAGCCATTATCCACTTGTGAAAACCTTTGGCTTTGAAGGTTGGTCTTACACCAATGTCCCTGAGTTCAATTTCCTTTTCGATCTTCTCTAGTGGAAGAAGTGTTATCTGCAATGGTGAAAAAGACATTGGACCAAAATGTTTTGCCAAATTTGAAAACTATAATAACAATTTTAACCAATTTTGATCTTTGGATGTCTCGTGGTGTGGTGACACATTTGTTCTGGTTATAATTTTTTTGAATGAAGCTTGGGTGCTGATGCATGTTATTGTGGGGTTGTTTGAGGTTCATGAGAGGTCCAAACAATCCATGTCCATACAACTCCAATCCCCATTGGAAAAGTATGGATTATTACATTGAGCAATTACCTTTGTAAAGGATGAAGGCATTAATTTGACTCTATGGCAGTAACTCTATAATCAATTGTTGATTGTGAACCTTTGAAGTTGTTCAAGGTTTACAAGGGTACTTGTTTTGGGCACATAACGTTTAAGGTGTGTCAATATGCTACTAATGATGACAAAGTCTCTACTAGGTTGAAAAGTGTTAATGTGAAGGATGCACATGTTAATTTACAAAAAACAATTATTTGGACCAAAAAGTTTGGGAAAGGGAAGCAGGAGTGGGAGTGGGCTTGTTGTGATAGTGGGATGTAACATTGAAAATTAAAAACTCCCATGAAGGGTATTTGCAAGCTAGAGTGGATCACTTTTAACAATTTTTTTGAATCTTTAAAAGTATGTTTTGCAGTGTATTTTTTGCAAGCTAAAAATTGTAAAGTTATAAACTTGTAAAAATGTTCATCTTTTTCAAAAAAAAATGACACATGACCATGTAATACCTCATAGGCTATAATGTTTGTGGAAAAAAAAATTAGGAATTCATAAAAATGTAATAATGAGGGACTTTACCATTTTCGCCAATTTTTGCCTCTATAAAAGTCCATAAAACTTTTATGTGACATTCAAATGATTTGTAAACACAAATTTTAAATTACTACTTACATTTTTTAATTTTGGAAAAAAAATGAATTTTGTTCATTATAAGTTCAACATATGGTAAATCCATTTACACATCTTGTATATACTATCACATTACAACTAGTATGTGATTTGGTGTAGAAAATTCAACTCAAATAATTTCAAGATTCTATCACACTAGATTAAATCACAATCACATACATGAGTCCTTTTTCATAAAATTTAACAAAAATTTGACATGGGACAAATTCTAATCCATAAGGGTGTTAAAAAAAAATGGACTTTCACACCAATTCACTCTAGCTTGCAAATACCTTGAAGACTAGATTTGCAAGCAAGGTCATAATGTTTAAAGAGTGTCTACAATTTAAAGATGCCATTATTCTTTGTTATGGAAGGCAAAACGTTGTGGCTTTGTAGCAAATAGTGTCAAAAGCCCAAGTGTGGGTTGTTGTTGAAGCAATCACATCTTGCTTCAACCTTGTTGTATCAATACGTGTCATGAATTAATCAAAGGGCCATTGGCTATTGTGAAACGCTATGACAACAACTATTGCACTTACTATGAACATGGAAGTAGCATTATTGCCACTTTTTGGTGGGCCTGAAATTTATGACTCATTTGAAAGTGAGATCCTTGTTTTGCATAAAAATATGCAATTGGAGGTTATTAAGGCTATAAAACCTTTTTTACAGTTTCTAAGAACTTTTGATGGAGGGTAGGCTCATAATATGATGGCCATCATGTTGGATTTGCACTTCAAATCCTTACATGTTGTGGAAAATTTGTTGGGATGTGGGAATGCCATTTGACTGGCCACTAAATATGATGCCATTTTTTATGGTATGCTTTGAACTGTTGAACCCTACTACTATTAATGCATCTGCTATTGCAATAATAGTTGATGTTGTGGGTGAAGAATTTGAAAAAAATATGTTTGGTGTGGGGGCTTCAATTGAAGAATCTTCACATGCATTAGTTATTGGAAAACTATCTATGTTTAAGAGGCTTCATGTTTTGCCATCTGCATGTGTAGATCCACTAACATGGTGGCACATCCATGAAGGTTAGTTTCCAAATATGGGTTTCCTTGTAATACATATTCTTGGAATCTCAAGTTCACAAATAGAAATTGAACGTGTGTTTAGTCTTGCAGGTGTGTCAACAACTTTAAGACACTGTCACTTATAGGTGGAGAACATGGATAAAATCATCACAATGGTGAAAAATTGGCCTGATGACCCAAGCCTCAATTGCAAACCAAATGCTAATTTGAAGGAATACTTAAAAGAAGAAGATTCTTTGACAAAGGAGAACTATGACTTGCTTGAAGAAGCTAACTTCTTTGAACAATTGCAAGTTGACAATGATCAATTTTGTGGTTTGTTTTTGTGGGGGTGTGGTTGGGGCAAGAAACTTGTGTTGCAATTGAACAGAGTTCTTCATTGTTACTGGGGTTCAAGTCCCTTGCAAGTTACTTTGTTTTGGATTCTGCTTGTGTTGTTTTTATTTTGCTAGATTAGCTTGTAGCCTTTTAAGCAACCAAATTTGGAAATTTTGCATACATAACCTTTGTGCATATTTGCCATGTTTCAAAAACTGAAAATTGGAATATTCATAACTGGTAGATGAAGGAGAGAAATAAAATTATTTGTAACCAGCTACTGTAGTAGATTGTATTTGTTTTGGGATACATATCCTTCCTTGCCCAAAAATAAAATAAAAATCTATTATTGGTATCCACAGGTTAGGTCTAGATGTTGATAACTGGACAACACTGGTTAGGACCAGTGCCCATTTACACTGAATAGGTAGCAGCCCTGGGGTTAAATTTAGGGGTTAAATTGAGGAGATGGGCTCAAAGGTCCTTCTATATTTTATCTTTCTCCAAGGAGTTCCCAAAAAGAACCCATACTTACCTAGCTACATTAAGACCTACTTAGCTCCGTTAAGACCTATACACCAGGTAGCCAGCACTCGGTTGGTGCTGGTTATCGCTCCCAGTTTGCCGAAAGGTTTGCCCTACTGGGCTCTCGCCGTAAGGAGCACCCAGTGCTGGCTCTCTCGTATATAAAGACTAAACCCGTCGATTCTGCTCATTTTCAGGCATTGATATTTTTTCGTAATCAGCCACAGTGGCAGATTCTGCCTTCTCCTACCTACCTGGACTATGTTAAGACCTGCCTAGCTACTTTAAGACCTACCTAATCAGCACATTTAGTGTAGGGTAAAGCCCCAGGGCAAGGGCACTACAGAAATAAGGGCCCCAGAGGTGGGAGAGGCCTGGTTTCCGTAAATGCCGCAGCGCAACTTATGGCCGGGGTGAACCAGCACCTGCACTGGTAGTTTTGATAGTTTCACCTTCTCAAGTGAGGTAAGGCTTCGAAGTGCCTATGTTTAACCTAGGCAAGCCCTCAATTGGATTGGAAGACCTTCAATTTCTCTTTGGACAAAATAGTTTTAATGTTCAGAATCAATCAAGAACTTTTCTTTAGTAATGTTGGTTGGCTCTAGGTTTGAGATTTTTACCAGTTGTTGGCCTGTTCCAGGCAATGTTTTTTTTAAGAATTTTTGTTTGTAGCCAAAGTGGCTATCATCTCTACGAAGATTTAGAAATAGTGGCAATCATCTACGATAAGATTTAGCTACATATGGCTATAAACCAAATATGAGACTAATATTCCTTATTTATCTTTTCTATATTTTGGCTACACATTAGAAACCAAGTGTAGAAATCTGACGACTTTTATTGCTTTTTTCTTTCAATTTTGGTGATTGGAAAACTCCAAAATCATTTGATTTTTTAGTTTTAAAATTTGAAATTTTCTTTTTGACGAAATTTCACCAATAAATAAAAAGGCTGGTTCCAGGTCTCTTGTACCTCAGGATTTAAATTCTGGGGGAAAAGAAAAACTAGAAAAACTGGAATTGGCCTTCAAACCTCTATTGTAATGACCGCAGTACTAATCTTGTTTTGTTTTCTAAGCATGTAATGTATTCCTTTTCTGAAAAGATTGCAAGTACCTATGTGTCCTTCATACTTTATTGGCCAAGTATGAACTGGTTGCACAATGTTAAAGCATCCCCACCGGTGCTGAGTATGCAACCCTGCAAAAATATTTCTCACATCCAAGTTTAGTTATTTACTTTTTTGCAGCCCTACCCATAAAATTGAAACTGGGACTGCAAATATATAGGAACTACTGCCTAATAACAAACCAGCTGGACCAATCACTATGTTTGGCCAATCAAAAACAGGGAGCAGCAGTCGGATCACATTTATTACACTCTTCTCTAGCAGGTGCACACTTTTTGTGCGCCATTTTACCAGCCCTCAGTAAACTGAACACGTACTCAGGAGCGAAACCATTTTCCTGAGCTAAACCGGCATGTTTTGACTTTTCTTCATCTGAATTTAGGGTTTAGGGTCGCATACTGAGCACCGGTGGGAATGCTTTTAGTACTTACAAATCTTGGGCTGTGTATAGGTGAAACTGGATTTTGGTTTGGATGAAAAGAAATAATTCTGTGAAGAAGCAACAAACTGAAATTTTAAGATGTAAAGAAATCAGGGTCTCAAACTTATCAAAATTTTGATCTAATTAAAAAATTTAATTAGCACTGGAACTTGATGTCTATCAAATCAAAATAATTGGTACAATGAAGATCAAAGGTTTTTTTTGTAAGAGCTAGAACTGGCTAACACTGATTTTTACCATGTCATTAATTAGTGTTGGGTGGTTCTCTGGTTTTTCTGAGAATCATGGGACCCAGGTTTTAAAAGAGATTTTAGAACAGCCCCAATTTTTATTCTTTTAAAATATATATCATCTTGAAGAGACCTGGGCAGTGTTTCAAATTTTTTGAAAAAAACAATCGCTGATTTTCAAAGTGCCGGTTCTTACACATTTCACACCAGCCAGTTTTAAAGGGTGGTTTTCACATACTCATTAACAAAAGTTCAATTATTTTGAACTTCAAATTTTTATTTTTAAAATTTACCAAAATTATTTTTTAAATGTAAAAATAATACTTATGGAAGTTCAATTAATTGAACTTGAGTTTTATTTTATTTTAATTACAAAAATGACTTTAAAAGCATCCATATAACAATGAGTGATTTTTTTTCCTTCAACATTTTATATATCAACAATTTCATCCTGTTCAAATGAGTTTTCAAATTTTTCTAACTCTTCCTCTAAATCTAGATCTCTTTCAATTAACTCTAACAAATTGGAAGATGGCTTCCAGCTAACTCTAGAATCATTTGGCCAATTTTTATTTACAAAAATATTTTTTAATAAATTGTCTAATTATAAATGACATTTTCTTAAATTTGTGAATAAACTTGCTCTAAAAAAAATATAGTCTCCATTTGTGATCCTACAATGCCTAAGGTTTGACAAGCCAAAAAACTAATAATAATAAACATGATTTCATACTTTCTCCACCATTGATTGCAAAGAACATTTGATTTCTTACAAGTGTAGAAGGAAGAAAATGCTTGAAAAATAAAACCTATAATGACATGATCAATGTTTTTTTTAAAACCACAAACACGAAAAGATAAAAAATAAAGAAAGAAAGAAACACAAAAAAAATTAAAAAATATATATATATACGAAAATAAAAGAAAAAGTTTTTATAGAATTTTTTAAAGAAAATAATTTAATAACACAAAAAATAAAAATAAACTGTAAAGGAACAAAAAGAAAAAAACCAAAAAGAAAACGAAATAATGAAAAAATAATGAAAACATAACAATGCTAAAAAAAATAGAAACAAAAAGAAAAAGAAAACATAAAAACCCAAAAAAAAAAAACCGTTGATGGAATATAAACAAAGGAAAAAAAGAAAACAAACAAATAAACAAATACAAATAAAATAGGACATACTTATTGAACATGGCTAGAGAAGTCCATTGTAATGGAAAATACTCCTCCCAAACTTGCATAGCGCAGAATTAAGGGGAAGATACTGATCTGAGAATGTGAACAACATCACAATAATACAATAACATACAATGACCAATTATAAAAAAATGTAAAATTATAGTTTATTTAAAGAAGAGTGTGGTGAAAAGGAAGTTTGTATTCCCACACTGGTTCTAAAGTTTGTGGTGTCATTTTTCCTTCAAACCCTAATTGTTTTAAAAGAGCTTTAACCTTACCTACTACCTCTCATATTGCTATTATTAAATTTATAATATATTGACCCTATTACTTATTATTTGACAGGGTGTAAAAAAACTAACTAACTAATTTTCAAGTTACCAATTCTTAATCCAATAGCAAGATTTCAAAGAGGGTATCGACATAAATGATACTTGGAAATATTCAAAGTGTGAATCCGTTTTAAAATTCACTTGCTTCTCACCTTTTTTTTCATACCCACCCAACACTAATATTTACAAGTGTTTGTGTGGATTCACTCAAAGGTTTCAAGTACTTTACGTCATCATGTTTGTCACCAACAAAAACAATAAATAAATAAATACTAGAAAGTTAGAAAAATCAGCCAATGATTTTTAAACAATACTTTAAAGAATGGGAGAAGTGAGCCAAATAATTTGTCAAAACTTAGATCATTTTTATTTTTATAATTGTAATTGAATGACACAAGTTTTCACCATGGTACTTTAATTCACCCAAAGTGTGCAACTATGTCATCAAGTTTGCCATTGGGGGAAAAAAGAGTAAAACATTAGAAGAGAAGAGAAGCAACCAAACTTTTTTCCCTATGAGAAAATTGTGTCCCTGAATATCACACTAATTTACAATTACACGTACATCCATACCAATTATGTTACAACTAGGTTGCAACATTGAAAAATGACTAGTTGCACATGATTTTTAGGGAATTTTCAAAGGTATGGAATATTTAAAACATAATTTGATCGATTATACAATTTTGGTCAATGTGCATTGACTTTGTGTTTGTTGTATAGTTGTAATATGCACCTCACTAACCCAAATGCAATGATGTAAAATGCATGGTCCTTTCCCATATGAATGCATTCAATGTGGCAAATGTCAATTGGCATGGACATTGACATTCCATATGCATGGTCTTTATGATAACCCCATGTGCAATTGCCTTGCAATTTTAATGGGACTACATTGTAATTAAATAAGAAATTTAATTTTTAAGTGACCAATTTTTTACTCACACCATCAAATAGCATGGCTACAATCCTTGATTCCAACATGATTAAATGCCAACTATAATACATCAATGTTTCATCCAAAAGCCACCTACATAATAGCTTGGTAACATAATCAAATTTAAACATGAACATAAATTGTCAATGAACTAAAATGCCCTTAATCTACAACTCTACCTCAATGTTTCTATTCCTCTTCAAATTGCTTCATCCATAAGAATTGATTCCTTTGTTAATAATTCGTTAATAATTCATTAACCAATGTAAGATTTAGGCTTTGGGGTTTGTGTGGCATTGTCAAGAAGTTATTTAGCCTTGGTGCATCATCAACCATGCAAAATTGCCATATCATCAATGTGGTCTTTGTAATGACCTCATGTGCAACTATTTTACAACTATAAAAAAACTAAATTACAATTAAAAATAAATTTGTTTGTGATTGAGTATTTATTTTTCAATTTATTTTCAAAGAAATTATAGGTTGAACATCATCCCAAGGATTCATCTAATTCTATTTGCTCTAAAACCTTTTGTAACTGTGAGAATGTCAATATAATTACTAGTGGATGAATCATAACATGCAATGGAGTTTGAAATTTGTACCATTACAAGTTTATAAGCTTTCACAAAAAGCTTCCATGAAAAAAGCTTCCACAATAACCTTTTATGAGAAGCTTCCATGTTAGAAGTTTCCATATATTGCATCAAAAAAAATTTGTAGTTTTTTTTTTCCTTTCCAATGAAGTAGATGTTGAAATTGTAATAGAAAAACACATTTATCTACTATGATTCTTCAACTCCTGGGTTTGTGTTGCCTCTTAGTTTGCTCTTATATTTTCTCATGAAAAAAAATTATCAACCTCCAAAACATTAAAGTCTTAGATGAGAGGGAATGTTGTTGCCAATTTTAGAAGTACAATATATGTGGTGTCCATTGTTGACAAACAAGTAAAAGCTTAAAAGATGATCGAAATATTTGTCATTATCCACATTATTAACAAATTGTTGTGTAAAAATATTATTTATGTAAAAGATCATTATTTTCTACTTCTTTTTTTATGTTTTGCTATCATTATTATTATTTTCTTGCTATTGTTATATGTGGGATGCTTGGTAAACTAGTATGCATCCTTTTAAAGGTTGGTTTCTTTATAATGGAATTCATTAAGAAATGACTAAAATTTAACTTAATGTTGAATTTGTGTGGATACATGAGAAGTAATGGTCACCTAATTGGTAGACATGGCCCTTAATGAGTTGTTTGACTTGAGTGTGGCGAGTAATTTCATTACTTGTCATTTAATTTCATTTAATTTCTACATGCTAAGTTTCATTGTTTTGCACAAAAGGTACGTAAGTTGCACAATGGGGAAGTTAGTTGATTTTTAGTTGATTTGTAGTTTCATATAAATACAAATATTGCAAATTGTGAGATGTATAATGTGATGAAGTTATAACTATGGCATGTAATTCATGTTGGCACCCATTTGTGATGTGTTAGTTAATTATTATTTACACCAAAACATGTGTGAATTGAGTCCTTATTAATTAATACAAGTGAACAATTCCATGTTTGTGTTAACTCTAATTTAGTCACATTTGTTCATGACAATGTAATTTCAGAAAATTGATGGGCGAATAGGTGGGTGCAATAGGATGGGGGCAATGGAAACCTGACATGACATGACATTTTTAGGCAGATGATAATTTGGTGTACATCATTAGTGATGATGTTAATTATAAAATAGTTAGAATGTAATTTGTGTTACTTGCAACATGGATCATTTGCTTGCAACTATGTTGCAAGCATGTTTCTCAACCGTTTTTGTTAGTTGCAAGTTACCATTCCATTCCTTAGTTGTAACCCAACACCATGTAATGAATTCCAACAATCACAATTGAAAAATGTGTTAAATGAAATCAATTGCACCTTAGTATTAGGCATATTAAATTAACAATTGTAATGTGATGACATTGCTACCCCTTATAGGCACAAAATCAAATGTATATATTCATTTAATTGAATAAAACCACTATAAAAGAACTCACATAATGGGAAGCTAGTGGCATTATTACCAATTTTTGCGCAATGATATCTCAAATCTTTTATAATTGTACAATAAAAACATGATTGTCATAATATAGTCCCACATGTGAGGCCTTCCAAGGTCACAAAACAATACTTACACCACTATTAGTAGTTGCATGATAGTATTCAATCAATTTTCATATGATTGTTTTAAACCCAATACCCAAACTTTTAGTTGCAAGACAATATCTAATTATGAAAATGTAGTTATGGAAAAAAAAAATGCTACAAAACAAACATGTCAGTTACTAATGAATTGCTAATGAATTATCTTTTAGTTGCAAAAATCCCTACATAAGTTGCAAGGTAGTTCCATTTTAGGTGAAATTTTTCATCCGTGTTGGATGAATGAAAATGGGCAAACTTCGCGTGTGCCACAATTTTTGTTTTCTTACTTAACACATGGTAATAAACTATCCACTCTATTGTTCTTTTTGCAAAGTAATTGCACATATTTTTGTCACTATATATGCTAACCATATACGATGAGTTGCACCATTGTAACTAATGTAATTCGTCCATGCAACTAACATTGTATTTCGATAATGAGTTACACATAGTCATTGCAACTAGAAAATGCAATTGCACACCCAATTGCAAAACCCCCGTCTTTTTCATAATGTCTAAACAAAAGGAAAACAAAAGATAAGTACCAAGTTTTCTTAGTAGTTGTTGTTGATGTTGTTAGTACTTGAAGATTTTTATTGTTGTTCATGCTCCTCATGTTGTTGTCGCCATTGTTTTTCAACTAATTTGGTAACTACATGTGTTAAATGATGATGATGATGAGGAGGAGGAGATGGAAGATTCACAACCTTTCCTAAATTCACCATTTCCTACAAAACATGATTTGTAGTAACGTATCCATAATTTATAACATCTAGAGGGTGGTGGTGATCCATTGGTGTGAAAGAAATCATGGGTATTACTAAAACAGTGTTGACAAATTGGTGAGGAAAATTACAAACCTTTCAAACCCCATGTAATAACAACATTTGGCAATGACCAAAGACACTAGGACAAACAAGGTTTCAATAAACACAAAGAAGCCAATGACATTGTTGTCCAAACTAGCAACAATATGAGTTTGCAACAACTTGGGATTTGTTCATAATTGTCTTGTTCGAAGGACATGAGGAATGGGTTTTCCATGAGTTAATAATTGATGATCATTTAACCTTAAATTTTCGTTGTGGTCAAAAACAAGAGAGCCAAGATTAGGGTTGATGGCTACTTTTTTATGATTTTCAAATTAGGGTTTTTTTGGCTTTCAATGAAAAGCTAGAATTATTTTTACAGTTTAGGGTTGTGTGTTTCTATAGGTGCATTTGGGTTTTCTTATTGAACTTTGTATCGAACTTATAATCCTGGATTGTAACCTTTAGTTTAAATTGTGATCCCCACCATAGGCCTTTGGCTAATTTGCAAGCCCTTCTTTAGTCTTGGGCTAATATGTGACCTTTTGATGATGTAAATTCTTCACCTTTTGGTTGATTTTGCCTTTTTCCCTTTTGAAGGTGTAGGACCCTGCTTTGGGGGTTTTTTTTAATGGGGCTTCTCATTCAATGTGACATCTCGTGCTCTAGCTATGGAACCTTTTTCTTGCAATGTTAATCAATAAAGGCATTACTAGGCATTTCAAATTATTTCCTTGCTTAACGAACAACATCCTTTTAATTATTTTCTAGCCCTTTTTTCCTTTGCCTTCAACTAAAGCTTGGGTTTTGGCTTTAAACCCCCTTGGAACTTTCCATTTGGGTTTTCCTCCTCCTTGTTTGTATGCATGCATCTCTTCAGCTTTGAGGTGAAAAGTACATTTATCTTTTTGATTTCCCTTTGATCGTTTGGCTCGCGACTCATTTAATGTGGCTTCTTGGCATCTACTATTGATATTCCTACAATGGTGTCTTTTCCTCCCCCTTCATGGTGGTGCAATTGATCATAGGGAGACTAGGATATGCTTATGACTATATTTAAGGCACAATTGGGACGAGATTCAAATGGAACATGTTTTTTGGATGCAAGCACTTGCAATAGATCTCTTTCCCCATTTTGATCCCCCTTGGTAGACACCTTTTCTTTAGGTGCCTTTTTGCTTTTAGTCTTGCCCCTATTATGTTGGTTGGGAGGGATCTTGCTTTAGGATGTGTTGGGGAATATGGCCGTGTTACTAAGGTTCTTACCCCCCTTGCCCTAGCCCTAGCCCTAGCCTCTTGTTAGTGCTTTGCAAATCTTTCACCTTTTGAATTTGTCTTTTCTTTGCTTGGACTCCTTGCTGGATTTTCAACTCAACTCAAATTTGGAGTTTTCCTTGGATTCCTTTAAATTAATTTTCATTCAATCATTCCATCTTTTAGATGGTGGTCTTCTGGGTATGGTTTTCAAGCATTTTCAAGACCTTTTTTACTTCAAGGATCAATAAGTGGCTTCACACAACTTTTACAAGTCAGTTCCCATGTTGTAAAAGGTCATGTCATAGGGTTTAGTGTTTGAGCTTTTGGCAATGCCATGTTTTTGGCTTTGGTTAAACCTTTTGAAGGCATTCAACTAATTACAAGGGGTGAAGTCCTATATTAGTTGGTGAATAGACATTTATGTTTGTAGTTTCATGACATTTTTTACTCACTTGTCACTTCATTAATTCGATGTGGTAGTTAAGGATGGGTGAAAGGTTTTGGTTCATGGTTTTCAAGTTGTTTTAAATATCCATCATGATTAGGTGGTGTAGTAGGTGGATGTCACAAATGCCTTCAACATCATCTTTAAGATAACCATCTTCTATGAGGTTTGCGTGATAAGAGTCTAATTATTTCAACTTTTCCCTTTTGTATCAGTCCTTTTATGCCTAGCAAATTCCCCCCATGTTTAACCACCACTTCCCTTTGGGAGATTTGTCCATCATCCATTCTTTAGAAGGCATGTGCCAAGGCAATGTATTCGTTAATGCCTTTTTTGTGTTGGCTTACTTTTGTGCACGATGATGTTTTGTGGGGTTTTTTTCCCTTTTGTATTTTCCTTTTCTTATTGATGACATTCACATCATTGGTTCAGCTTCTAGCTTTCCTCTTTTTTTACCATTTAATTTCTTAGTGGGCTTTTGTGGGACTTGTGGTCTAGCCCAAGGGGGACACTTAGTGTAAATTTTAAGATTTACATGTGTCAAATGACCATTTTTAAGGGGGGTATTAGAATTGTCTAATCTAAATTTTTATCACCCTATTACCATCTAATTTTCTAATATATATGTAATAAATTCACCCTATATTAATTATAATCCATTATTCTAGATTATTACATACCTTATATTATAATTAAATTGATTATTTGGATAAAATCTACCTTATAAAATTTTACACAATAATCAATATATTGCACCCTATATTTTTATTCACATATTTTTTATTTTTTTTTACAAATGTCCCTTCAAGTGGTTTAGCTTCACAAGTGGTCATGCAGGCTTTAAAAAAACTTTTAGGCCTAGGTTGTCAAGAGTTTTTGTTTAACTATTTAGTTAGGTCGAAGGTAGTTAGGCTAAGCTGGGTTAGTTAGTTTGTCCTAAACTAATTTGAATGTGAACACGGTTCATAATATTTAGTTTTGGGATATAATCCCATGGAATGCGATCTCAAATCACTTTTGGTGATTTGAAATTCCAAACATAATTGCTTCAGGTTTTTGCAAGTTTTGTGTTATGCATAAATTTCTTGTTTTGCCAAGGTTTTTATGTTTATGGTTTTTCTTTTTTTATGTTTGGACTTGGATTCTTGTGTGTTTGCAAATGAATTTCATTTTGAATCACCAAAAATGTGATCTAGTTTTGGTTAGTGGAAGAAAACTAGATTTCATTTGTCTGTTTTAGCATTATTGTGTAAGTGGTTTATTTGGTTTTTGGTAGTGCTGGGTGGTGTGTGTTAGCTTTGAGGGTTGTGGTTATGTTTGCAACTCCTTGGAGGTTTGAACTCCAAAGGGGGCATGGACCCTAGAGTTAGTGTTTTTCATATTTTTCCCACTCTTCTCCTTTCCCTCTTTTTTTTTTCTCTCTTTCTCTTTGGGTTCTACGGCATGTGTGCACAGAAGTGATACTGCAATAGCAACACGAGTTGGGAGCTACATGCTAGGAGTTATAGGTTGTAAGGTGTTTTGTGAGGAACAAATTGCTTTAGCTCATTGAAGTAGAAGAGGAAGAAGAAAGGGAAGAAAAAAAAAGGAGGGGTTGGGGCAACGAATTGCTATAGCACGTTGAAATAAAAGAAAAAAAAAAGGATGGGCAGGGGTAGTGAGCTATTGTAGCCTATTGAAATAGAATGAAAAAAAATAGGAGAAGAAGAAGGGGAAAAAAATAAAAAGGAAAAGTAGGGGCGGGGGAGTTGTAATTCGTTTGTGGTTGTAGTGCTTGTAGTAAGCCGTGCAAGCTTGCCCACCATTTCTGTCAAGCTCAAGCTCAACCAAGGTGCAAATCAAATTGAGCTTGATTTGGCAAGTTCACGTGGTTCAAACAAAGGCTCAAGGGGACAAAAGGGGGTTAGTCCAATCTAAACCTACCCCAAGTCAATTTTGTTAATTTTAAAATTAATTAATTAGTTTTCTTTTTCTTTTTCCTTTTCATCCACGTGGAAGAATTTTCATCCATCATTTGGGTGTATGATTTTTCATCTAGGTTTTTCATCCTTTTATTTATTTTTTATTTTTTCACCCAATGTTTGGATGAAAAGTTTTCATCCATTCGTGATTTTTGGCAAGCCATAACTTCCACATATGGGCTCATATTTCGGCAATTTTCACGTCATCAAATTCGTCTTAGTTAGCTCTATGCAACAATGGGTAGCCAGTTTTGGAGACTATGATTTTGGGAGTCCAAAGACTAATACTCCTATTTTTGGGATTTATTTCACATAAAATCCCAAAAATTGATATCTCCCACATAGGACACTTCATTTGGGTGTTGTTTTCACCATTGCTCTTGTGGTGAAGGAAATTATCATCCTAGGAAGTTTTAGCTAGATTAGCAAAAGGTCATTTCTCAACCCTTTTTTTGGTGGTGTGGCACGAGGGGTGCAAGGAGGTGTAAGGTGCATAAAAGAGCATGGGACATAGGAGCAACACACAGTGATTTACCTATAAGTATTTTTAATACTCATAGATGGTGGAGTGGTGTGCCATTCAACCACATCATCAATTTTTGAATTTTTACATATCAATTGTCGTAAGTCTTTGAACGAAATTTATAGGGGTGGAAGCTTGTCTATGTTGAAGAGTTCCTCTCCTTTGTGTTATGGGTTTTTACACCTATTTCCTATGTCTGTGTTTGGGATTATCAATTATTTATCAAGGGGTAGGGAAATCTGTCAGGTTGTGTGCCTTTGGGCTACATCACAAGGTGATCTCAAGCTTGTGTGATGATTTCCTGTAGATTTGTGCATACTATTCAATAAGAAACTATAGGTAAAAGGCTATGAGCCCCCCCATGTGTGCTGGTTGTAGCATGTAGTGAGCCCATAGGTTGTAGTTGGAATGGTTAATGGCCAAGTATGGGACAAGGCTACCACCCAATTCTAATTACTAAATAGGTCCTACTTGACCCTTGATTTGCACATACATAGATATTAGGGTTTAATGGCGGGTAGGTTGTACCTAGTGTTTATATTTGTTATTGGGTGAGATCCGATTGATGACCGATAGACCCATTGTTGTAGTGAAATTGAGGTAATGACTAATGAAATTGCATTTGCTGTTTCTATGGTTGTGAAGGCCCTAAGTGCGTGTTTGGCCTCATAGAACGTTTTTATGGATGAAAGTGCCCCAACGATATAAGTGCAGTAACCCTAGTTACCATTTTGGTTGGGGGATTTTAGGGTTAGGGAAAGCCGCAACAAGTAAGCATCCCTATAGGATTAGTTGAGCTGATACATGTGCAACAATCTTGGCACAATGAGGTTCCAATTTTATAGGATTTCAAGGTTATAAGATTAAGGGTTATAGGTTCCAAGGTTACAAGTTTAGGGTTTTTAAGGAAACCCGGATTAGGGTTAAGGTTTCATCATGGATAGGGGTCGAGATTTGGATTTTCGAGACAAGCTTGCCAAAGGATTTACTAGGCAAGAGGTGTGGTTCCAACCACCTACCCCACCTACATTATCACCTAAAGGAGATTCCTTAGATTTTGAAGCAGAACTACCACTGGTAGTGTCAATACCACTTGTGTGGGACATGGAAGACATGTATGGTGCCTCCAAGGGGCCCTGTTGACTTTTAGGCATGGTCAACATCGTTGAATTAGATGATTTCATCCAAGAGTTTGATACCTAGTGTGATATGCAGGAGTTGTGAAATTTGCAACAATTTACACCTTTCTTGATATGGAAGGGTTTATTCTAACATCTGGAACGACTGCCCATGGATGATTATCACGAGTTTTGTGATGCCCATGAGGTTGATATTGAGGAGTGGTGCCAGTACTAGTCACTAAATGATTTTTCCATCACCAAAGGTCAACTGGTTGCATCGACACTTATCCCATCGACCACTATCATAGGTGTTGGTGTGGGTCCTTCCATTCCTGAAGGTGGTGGTAATAGTCCTATTGTTAGGGGATGGGTTCTTATTTTCAGCCCTATCACCAAGTTTTTCGAGGAGCTTCACATTAATTACTAGGCTGTGAAAATAGAGAAACTCCACACAATGCAGGAGTTTTAGCATTGTCCCCATGAGAGTTTGTGAGAGGCATACACCTAGATGTGAAGGTTGATTAATGTGACCAAGGGGGTTATAGAGGCCCATGCGATCCAATTTTGGTATGGGATCGTGGAAAAGGATCTAAAGCAATGAGTATAAAACATAATTTTCACACAACCTACACAACCCACTTTGGCCTTGGTTTTTCAGGTTTTTGAGCACATTGAACTCAACATGATGGAGGAGAAGGTTGTCACCCTAAAGTTTAGTAGGGAAACCTTAAAACCTTCTCTCACCTTATCAACTTAACAAGCACATGGTTAGGCTTTGAGGATTGCACCATCAAAAGGCAAGGGGCTAAAATAAGAATTCGAAAGGGGGTTTTCATTTTATCCAACAGAACATGGGGGAAGAGATAAGTGTTGGAGGTGTGGTGGGCCCCATCAGAAGAAGGATTGCCCTAATCATCTTCAAGTGACCACCTCTAGCCCTAATCCCAGCCAACCTTGCTCCCATTGCAAGGCATATGGCCATGATGTAGACCATTATTTTATGCTTCATCTAAAGATGCAGCAAGGTTCATCCCAAATGGGAAATGTCCCAAGGTTTTGGCAAAAGCCAAAATGTGAAAAGTGTGGCCAATAAGGGGCCGACCACCAATTCAACTCCAAACCAGCCCAATGCCATGGAGGCATGGTTTGCACGTTTAGAGGCATTGGTGATGAGTATGGCATCCAACATGGTGACATAAGTGAAACCCACAGCACCCGTGCCAGATGATTATTTAATTTAAGCTTTTGACCTTGGATTTTTCTGTGTAGTTGGATTCTTAGAAGCATTAAATCCAAATGATATCGAATTAGGTATTCTCGACGTTCATGTTTTAAGGGCAGTTGGTGACAAAACCCTAGTTAGGGTTTTGACAACTGCACCACATGCTAGGGCAAGTGTTCGAATATAGGAACTATGAGGTGTTAATGAGATATTGCATCTTTAGCGTGGGGAGGCTTAACTGTTAGGTTCATCTACCATAGTCCTTCATGTTGATCGACACATTTCACATTTCATGGACACATCCAACCCGAATAAGGGATTAGTTACAACCACTAGATTGTTTAGTTCCACTTTAGGAACTCAAGCGCCCAATAATGTGTTGGTGTGCCAAACACCATTGTTTTCTGCTACAACTTTGGTGATGCCTGATTTTTGGATGGTAACCACATTATGTGATGGGTTAGATACACCAAGGATGGTGGCTACACCTGTTGAAGATTCCCAATAGGTTTTATTTAACCATCCATCAGTTGGTTAGATACTTGTCAACATATTTGTCAACCATTTACATGTTGACCTACCTATTGGTCAACCCATTAGGGATTATTGTTGGTTGATCACTTGTTAGCCAACCACTCGTTGGCCAACCACTTGTTATGGTGGTACCACCTTGGCATGCTGCAACAATTAAACTCCAAGACCTTTTAGCACACCCACCTATCAATCAAGTAGGGGTTCTACCAAGTATAGTGGTGGTGCGAAATCAAGAAGGTGTTTTTCAAATGAGGGGGGCTTCAAGATGATATTATCAACCCTAGAGGATTTTATTGGATTTAGGAACTCAACTTTTGATGTTGGGCAAAACAGCAACGAAGGGTTTAGGGTTGATCAATGCTAATTTGGAGCCATGCCCGTGCCATATTTCGACATCAATGTGCAGGTCAAAAAGAATTTGGGGGATAACCAAGCATGAGGTCGTCATTTAGGTTAATCCCATCAAACCTACAAATTATACCATGGTTCGTGTTAAAGCAATGGTTATGCAAGCTACATCGCATGATGTGCTGGTTCAAGGGAAATTGTGTATCACTTAAAAGTTACCTTGGATTTTTGGGAGATTGCTTATTATCAACTAGGATGGCAAACAATAGATAGCCATAAGGCTTTTTTGCCAATTACCTTCATTGGGGGGCACGTAAGGGAAACCCAACAATTAAACAATATTAGCAGGATTTTCAGGGCTTTCCCATGGGGTTGATTTGTTGGAGGGCAATATCCATGCTATGGATAGTCCCCCTACTCATGAGCTAGAGATGTTAGGTGCCCATGTTGGGCCATTCATTTAGGGTTCGCCATGTGATCCACCACCATCATGGGGAACATTGTTACAGCTTCAGGCATAAGCCAAACATTACATTCATTAGGCTTGGCACATTCTACTATCACCAAGTTCACAGTTACATGTAAACCCATGGACTGCCTGGTTTACACCCTTTGGATTTTAAGGTTATTTGGTGGCATATTCTTGAGGATGGGATTTGCTTGTTGGAACTTTTTGGAGGCATTAGTTTTGACCTTATAACAGTCCTTCAATTCGGCATAAACATTCACCAATACTATTATGTGGAAAAGGATCCTTAAGCCCAACAAGCCTCCATCTGCCATCTTATGATGGTACAACAATAACATCATGGGTTGTTGCCTACATTAGCAATCCAAGGTTACCAACGTGCCTTACGAAACAACATTACATTGTTGGGGGTGCATGATTTGGATAGGATCAAACCAATGGACTTGGTCATACTAAGATGGCCATGTTAGGGTTTATCACAAGTTGGCACATGTCAAGGACTTTCAAACCCCAAATCAAGGTTATTTTGGGAGTTGATTTGGGTGCTACAATATTTGCAAACCACTCAACTACAATTATGTGCATATGTGTCGGAGAATGTCCCACCATCGAGAGATTTTCAGCTAGCTTTATCAGAAGCATGGCAATGGATTCGGCCTTGGATTAAGGAGCCAATGCAAGTGGATGCCACAACAATTAGTTCATGTGCCCATTGCTTTCGGTGGCTATGGACTAACCTAGCTCCACCAAAGGTATTTTAGAATGCATATTGGATCATTCTGAGGTCACCCACATGCTTGGTGGATGATATTTTGGATTTAGGATGACATTCTTCTACCGTTCAACATGATGACCAACCACCTTTGGCTATGGTCAAGAGGGTTGGCCTACCACAAGTAACCTTACCTACTTTTTTGAGTTTTTCACAATTTCACGCATTTTGAGATGGTGGTCTAAGCATGATTTGGGATGCCAACTCATCTAGGATGGAGGAGCCCAATGTTGATGGGTGAGAACAACCTATGGGATTTCGCACTAGCATCATAGCAATGCGAGGGAATTTTGAAGGTGTTCATCAACGGATATTGGGACAGGTCATCAATCTTACTTGTTTCACATGGATCTTTAGCCTTTGTTGGGCTAAACAGGTTTGATTTGCATAGTCTTTCCCACCCACCCACCCTTCTTCTACTTTTGTTGCACCTACATCCAAGTTAGCTATGTTGGTGCAAGGGGGGGGACATCCTTGGGCATTTATGGGATCACAAATTTATGGGTAATGGGAAGGAGGTTTTTAATGTGGGGGTGCTAGGGCATTATGGTGTTATACCACCTTTTGCATAACAATCATAGGTTTTGCCTTCAACTTCAAATGCTGGGGATATTTCGTCATTTCAACCCAAGGTACAAATAACCACAGAGACATGGGAGCTAGATATTGGTCCCATGGTTACAAGAAATGAGGTGTAGGAAGTACAACAATTACTGAAGGATTATGAAAGTTGTTTTGCTTTCAATTTGAAGGAATTGGGACAATTGTGAGGACATGAAGTCCAAATTGTATTAGAGGATGATAATCCTATTTTTAGACAACCTTATAGGTTGAGTGAGATGGAGAGGGCCTTGATTCAGGCTCAGACAACATAATTCTTAGATGTAGGTTTGGTGGAACTATCAAAGGTGAGTATGCCTCAACCGTAGTGATGCCAACCAAGAAAGATATTTTTGGCAATTGGACAAAGTGGCATGTGTGTGGGGATTATCACCCAGTCAACAAGTGCATGCGTTCGGACAAGTATGCCATGCCCAACCAAAAGAAATCTTTGATGCCCGTGGTCAAGCTAAGGTTTTAAGTACCTTGGATTTGAGGTTTGGCTACCATTAATTGTCATTGAAGGAGGGCAACAGGGTCAAAACAACATTTTGGGGAATCAATCCTCAAGGGAAGGATTATTTATACCAATGGCAATTTTTACCATTTGGTTTGAAAAATGCACCTATAGAATTTCAGAGGGTGAAGGATTGGGTGTTGGCAAGGTTTAATTTTGCCAAATGCTACATTGATGACATTATCATTTTTAGTTTGACATCAGAAGATCAATGGCATTAAATGCAGAGGTACTTGGAAGATTTAAAGATCATAACCTTAAGCTTCATCCATGCAAGTGCCAATTTTTCTAGATGGATTGAAGGTACAAAAAGCCAAGGTTGAGGCCATTTCATAGGTACCCCAACTGACAAATGTCAACCGATTACGAATCTTTTAGGCTTGTGTAATTATTACCAAAGATTTGTTAAAGGATTTAGTACCATTGCTAAACCTTTAATTACGTTGATGTAGATTGACCAGAATATGTTTGGGGTGAGGAGTAAGAATAAACATTTCATGAGTTGAAAGCCCAACTTTCTTCAGCCCCCATCTTGAAGCAACCCATTTAGGGACATCTTTTTTAGTTGCATATTGATTGGAGTACCTTAGGGCTGGGAGCCGTGCTTACTAGTTAGATGATGATGGTTGAAAATTTGTGGTGGCATATGCCAATCAGTCCAACAATAAAACAAAAGCCAAATATAATTCATATGAAAGGGAGTGCCTCCATGTTGTTTCAGTAGTTTTTTCTTTCATGTGCTATCTATATGGTAGCCCATTTACTTTGGTTACCAATCACTAGCCCCTAAAGTTTTATAAGATCGACTCACATGAAAGTTGGTTAGATGGGCACTTTTTTTTAGGAATATGATTTCAATATTGTTCATAGGGTTGGTAACGTTAATCAAGATGCTACTGGGTTGAGTCGAAACCCAAGTTCAAGTGAAGAGGACACCATAAGTGCCAGGTGGCATGGAAAGGTGGATTTGGAGGCAATACCAAGATGTCATGCCTTTGCATACTTGTGTATTTTATTGGGATGTTTTAGGCATCACTATGAGAAATCGTGTCCATCAAAACCACATTACCCTACAACTAAAATTCAAAAACATATTCACATACAGTTGTTATGTAATTATCCCTTGGGTATTATAACTATTATGCAATTATCTCCTTAAAACTACGGTGCATTAATAAATAAAATGTCACATTAGAAAATCAGTTAGTTATATTATAATTGCAAATGAGTTGAAAATGGATCTTCTATACAATAATTTATACACATTGTACATATATATGTAGTCAACCATATTTAATTTTTTTAGGAGTTGCATTGTAGTTGCATGTGGTAACTACCTTAGAACTATTATAAATGTGTCACTAAAGTTTCAACTATGTTCCAACTAATGTATAATATACATACATGTGATCATGCCATGTGTTCACATTTCCACCACCCATTATGGGATACATTTGCAATTAGTTTTCAATTATAATTCCCATTTATACAATTAGCATGGCCATTAGTGTACTGCTACTAAAGTACTGATATTCAACTATGTTATAATTATAATACAACTATTTATAACTTATTAAGGATACATATTCATTAGTTATTTACATTTTCATCACATGTGTTTCATTTTGAGTGATTTAAAATGTTATGGGAACACTACCTCAAGCTCTAGAAATCATCTTTCAAGTGCAAAGGAAATGAGTAATGAAAAATAACAAGAAGAGAAATAAGCTTTCCAACTTACAAAAGACATTTTTTTCCTTTTTTTTCTTTTTAGACCCCTCTTACTTTCAAACCTCATAACTTTCTTATTTCTTATTCATTTTAAATGATTTAAAATGTTATAGGAGTGCCACTTGAAGTTCTAAAAATCATCTTGGAACTTTCATAACAATAAAACAACATATAAGGATTTTTTTTGGTGTTTGGGAACTAGCCTTTGTAGCATTTGGTGGTTTTTTTTTGAATTTCTAACCCCCCTTTATTTTGAAAGACCATAACTTTCTCAATCCTATTTCATTTTTGACGATTTTTAGTGCACTAGATGTGCCAATAGGTGGGATTTAAGTTTTTTTCAAACTTAAAAAATAATGGAACCCTCCCTTTGGATCTGGCTTGCTTTGAGCGCTTAAGTGTTATAGTTGCAATTCAATTTGCAATTAATGAACAATTAAAAGATTTAACCCATATGGTTTGTTTTCAAATCCCATGTTACAAACTATATAAAGAAAGTTTATTTTCTTGTAATCTCACATTAAAATACATGTGCCATTTTGGGATGAGTTTAAAAAGGCTTAACCTAAAGGCAAATCATAATTTTTATAAAAAAAATTCATGGCTATTTTTTAGTGCACTTAGTTTTGTGTTTTTCTAATTATTTACTTACCTAAGTAAGTAAGTAGGTCCTACTTTTTAACCTACCTATGTAGGTAGGTAGGTAGGTCCTAGGTAAATATGTAAGTATATAGGTCTTAAGACCTACCTACCTATGGTTATGTACGACCTACTTAGCTACTAAAATAATAATAATAATAATTTTTTTCAAAATACAATTAATATGCCATGTGGCAAAAAAAATTATTGTGCCACATGTCACAATTTCGAACCATCATTAATAATCATAATGGATGATGGAGATCAATATTTCGAAAAACAATTTAAGTCCAAAAATCTTCATTATGCCACATGTCAAATTTTAATAGATGTATGATAATTAATGACATCATGTGTGTAGTTATAATGGAATTGCATAGTAGTTAAAATTGAGTTGTTTTGACTAAGTTGCAATTGAGTTGCAATGAGTTGCACTATATATATGGTGAGTTGCAACTTTATAATTCATGCAATTTGTTTGTTAACACTCACTGCATAAAAATACAATGAGTTGCAAGTGTCCTTTGCAATTCAAAAATTGGGTTGCAAAACTAATTGCAAAACACCTTTTTTTCTCATAATGGATGTGCCCCAAGGCAACATGGGTAATGAGAATTCCCATAATGATGATGATGATGAACCAGAGGGCAATGGTGCCTTGGAAATCCATTTAGATTTACATGTTATGGCATATCTATACGCAACTGAGGTTCTAGTGGGATTAACACCCAAGGAGCAAAATCAAGTTGTCCATAAGGCAAAATGGTCCCAAGGGAAGGTAATTCCTTATTATGTGCGTGGACAAATGGGTGAATGTAGGTAGTACCATGCCTAGAGCAACGTGAGGGCCTTATACTACATGCTCATGAAGAGTTGGGCCATTTTGGGGTTCGATGGACCTATAGTTTGCTCCATGCATAATATTAGTGGCATGGGATGCAACTACAAGTTCAACAATTTGTTTTTTGGTATGTGGTGTGTGATCAAGTATGGGCATCATTCAACACACCAACACCCTAACTACAACCCTTACTAATTATGGGGTTAGGTTATCAATGGAGCTTGGATTTTGTTGGCCCATTGACTTTGACACCTCAACATAACCAATATGTTTTAGTTATGATCGAACACTTCTCCAAATGGTTGGAATTGGTGCCATTGCCAGATTGTAATAGTGAAGGAGTTGCATATGCATTTTTGGACAAAATGTTTAATAGGTTTGGTGCTCTAACCAAAATTATCACCAACCAAGGTACGGAATCTTGAAGGGATTTCTAGGATTTGTGTGAAAAGGCATTGATAGATCATTGGACTATTTCACAAGATCATCATGAGGCCAATGGGTTGGCCAAATGAATGGTGTAGACGGTGAAACAAAGATTGTGGAAATATGGCCTTCAAAAAGGCCACACTTGAGACTAAGACTTATAGTTACCATGGTTGGCCATGGGATATAAATTCACATGTCAGCTTCATTAGCATCTTTTTCGTTGTATTTTTTGTTATTCAGTTGAAATCTCGAGCTACTAGCCTCCATTCGATGTGATGTTATGATTGTGATTAGTCTTGATGATCTTTTTGTGTGGATTTAGGCATGTGAGTAGTGGGGTTGTGTTATGCAAGCGTGTGATGCCTATGGCTATGGAAAATTTGGCAATTGTTTAACACTAAGATACTTTTCAGTATGCCACAATTTGTGGAAGAGGTTATCAACCTTGGGTTTGTAAGTTTGAACCAAGGGATTATGTTTATTTGTAGCAGATAGCTCCCACCATATTGGATGTGATTGCAAGTCGTGTGATTTTGCATGTTTGAAAGGTTTTACCTTTCAAAGTATTGTTGTTTGAAGGACGAGATGGTTAAACATGGAAGGACCATGTGTGTAATTGTGCACCATGTCATTTTCCCAATGTGGATGGCTAAATTGACCCATCCTTGGCCATTATATTTGTTGGTTTACGGTGTATGTTGTGTGGGCAGTCCACCAGAACTACCATTATGTTAATTTGTGATTGGTGTTAAAAAGGATGGCACATGGCATGTTTGATGCCATCCTTGGACTAAGTACCGGTTGACAAATTGGTTTTGCCCTTGGCGCACCCAATAGACATGGTTCCCACGATCACGTAATATAATTAGTTTAAAGTTTTGTCCCATGATTTTTCACATTTGGTTGAGGATTTGAAGGATTCCACATAGGCGACTAATGATGGGGCTCACATTTGCACCTAGCCTAATGATCATTTTACCTTGGAATTGAAGGATTCATCCATGGTGGATTACCTAGGTATTTCTATAGTGTTATTTGGTTTAGGGGGACTTCAACCCCAGATAGGGGGGCAGTTTGGATGAGGTGTACCATTCAGGGTGTTGGTGTGTTATTTGTTGTGAATGTGATGACAGTGATAATGGTAGGCACCAACATTGGTGCGCATGACAACTGTCAAAAGTTTTAACTTAACTACCTAGTTAAGTCAGAGGTAGTTAGGCTAAATTAGGTTAGTTAAATTAGTTAATTTGTCCTTAACTGGTTTGAGTGTGAACCCAGTTCATGATATTTAGTTTTGGGATATAATCCCATGGAATGTGATCTCAAATCACGTTTGGTGATTTGAAATTCTACACATAGTTGTTTCATGTCTTTTTAGGTTTTTGTGTTATGCATGGACTTCTTGTTTTTGCAAGGTTTTTATGTTTCTAGTTTTTCTTTTTATGTTTGAACTTGGATTCCTATGTTTTTATAGATAAGTTTCATTTTGGTTTGGATGAAATGTACCATTCAGGGTGTTGGTGTGTTATTTGTTTTGAGTGCAATGATAGCGATAATGGTAGGCACCGACATTGGTGTGCATGACAAGGTGTTGTTGGGCCCAAGTTAACCTAACCCAATTTTGATTAAGAAAGGTAGGATGGCTAAGGAAGTTTTGGGGTTAACCAAAACATCTAAGGGGGTTAGGTTAGTGCATATGACCTTATCCCAGTAGGAGTTGATGGGTGGGTGGCTTGGTTAGAATAAGGGTAGGAGTAGGTTGGCTAGATTAGAATAAGGTTGAATTACTTTATCCTTGTCTAGAATGGCCAAACCTACTAGATAAGGTTGTTTGAATGGGGGAGTATTCTTTCTGGAAGCTTCTAGCAATTAGGGTTAGGGTAGGAAAGTGACGATGGCATCTCCATGGAGCTATGAGGAAAAAGAATTGTTACATTGGCCTCTTTTCCATCTTTTTAAGTGCGTGGGACATGAAGGGTATGAGGAGAAAGGAATGATGATGATGGTTATATGGATGGGAAGCGGGTTTTGGTTACATCATGATCAAAGGGTGAGATAGGTGAGAGATAAATGAGGTTAAAGCATCACGAAGGAGCAAGATTTTCAAGAGGAAGTCAAGTCAACATATGCTCTAAAGACTGGAGGCAAGATTGTCAAGTGGTGGGGTGGCAATTATTCAAATGGAGGAGCTTCATGACGGGATAAAAGTAAGTTAGGGTGGACCAAAGTGGCACGATAGGAGTCCATTTTTGCATAATTTTTAGTGTTATCAAAACTTTCACAATTAATATGTCAACCAAATATCATTTTTTTCCAAGAACTATTTCTTGCCCTCCTTTCTTAATACATTATTGAATACTTTGAATGAAAAAAATTACATCAAATTAAAATTTTTGACATTGAAAATGGGATAATGAATTATGGGGCTTTAAAAAGCATCTAAGTGCTTATTCCAATTTGTAATCACGTCCCCAATAGTCCCAATAAGAATTTTGTTTTCATTTTAGTCATATCATAACATATTTCTTTTAATATTCCAAGAGTTATGAGTCCATTTAAAATTGTGCATGGGCTGTAACACAAGATGAAACAAAAATTTACAAGTCCCTCAAAGATTAAAAGATGGTCATTTAGTTTTTATTTTTGCTATTAGCTTCCTATAATTGGTATGTTATAAATATGCATCCATTTTTATAAATTTCATTATCAATTGGAGTTAGGAGACGTTGCCATAATAAGAGGTATTGGATTTCTATTTTGTGACATGCAAAAATGGATAGTGTAGTTTGCTTTTGCTTGAATATAGTGATTGGAGGTGAATGGGGGAAGGTCAAAAAGAGGAACCTGGACCTATTAGGTGTGAATGCAAGTTATAGTTCACTTTATGTGTCCCATTGCAATTTTTTGTAGGGTGCAATGAATCAACATGCCATTAACATGCCATAAAATCATTTATATGCATAATTGGGACTTGGTTTAAGATTTTGAATTTCAATAAAAAATTATCTATATAATTTTGCACAATAAATGTGCACCCATTATGTAATATTGGACTTTTGAACTAAAAACATATGGATCGTCTCAACCATATGCACTTCAATATGAAATATTCAATATTATTTTTTCAAAATATATCTTACATGGACTTAATATTTGATAGATGAAAGAAAAACATACATAGATTTTAAAACTTCATTACAAAAGCTTTAACCAAAATATAGTTATGGACTTTTGAATGACCAAAATTTGAACATTATTTTCAAAAGTCTTTATATGAGTCATTTTTTGTTGGATTGATGATTTTTTTCCTTGTAAAATGTATGTCAAAAAGATGTCTAAGTGTGTATATTTTCACGTGAATTTAATTAGTTCATTAACAAACCCATAGTCCCCCATTTATGTTAATTCAACACCAAAAAAATGAACTTTTAAGGACATTTTATCTACCAAAAATGAGCCACTTAACCTTGCATCTACCTTGTTGCTGAAGTAAAGAAATAGGAACACAAAAGTGACATAGCTGGAAAGTGTTATTGTTGGCCTTAAAGTGAGAAAGTGATGGTCTACCTTCTTGTCAAGGCAAGAGAATCATGAATTGGGGGGCATGTTATCCCACACAGAGAGTGTGTGAAGGGGCTATTTTGGGCGAGGTAGAAGCTTTGGAGGTGTAGATAATTGTAGATAAGAGATGTGTAGTAAGGGAAGATAATACAAAGGCCAATTTATGAGATAGCTAAAGCAAGAATTAGGAGTACTTGAAACTAAAAGCAATACATTACAACCTGTTCTTGAAAATGTGAGAATTATTATGTGCAAAGACTTGTTGGATTTCTTGATGCTTGTATGAGTATGCATGGGTTAAAGTTATAGTTGATGAAATGAGGGAAGAAAGGATTGGTGGAGAAAGGGGATTGTTGTCTACAACATACAAGAAAAGGGGATTATAATCAAGAAATAAAAAAAGATAGTGGTTAGAAGAAGAAGTAGGGTTGTTGTCTGTAGTAGATAGGAGAAGGAAAACATAACCAAGAAACAAGGAAGAGAATTGCTAGAAGAAGAGGGTTCTATTTGTATTTGGTTAAAATAAAACTAATGTTTTAGGAAATGATGTTTGGATGGGATTCACTTGGAATTAGTTGGGAACATATTAAGGTAGAAACGAAGGGCAAGGGAGTAGAAGTTGAGTAATAACTTGTGACCCCCTCCTTTGATGATCTCCAAGGGGGTAAGGGGGAGTGAACCGGGTTAAGGTGTTAATGATGCACTAATTTTGCGCTTAACAAGTTTTTTGGATTGCCCATGTCCTCTTTTATTTTTTTCCCCATTTTTCGTGGGAGGGGATCAACATCATTTCCATAGAGCTCATTGCGCTAGTGGCTTATTTGGGGATTTAATCATTTGTTGCACCTATCATTGTCATTAGGTTTTTATCAAATCATCATTCATTTTTATTGGAGGTGATAAATGTTAATAATTTTGGTTTTCTCCCCTTTTAGGCCCACTTGAAGTCAATGTGAAAATTCTTTCACTCAAATATGGTGGCTTGCATTCCTCCTTTCATGTAATTGTAAAGAGGGGATCATATCGGCTTCAACAGAACATTTCAAAGAAAGTGCATGACCATTCTTTATTTAATATCTTTTTCGACATGGCTTTTGATTTGCATTATGCACATTTGAAGTCCTACATGGGCTTGGGGCAGGTGCATGGCTTTTTGTTTGCTTGATCAATCCATATTTCCATTTGGCCTTCATTGTTTTTCCCTTTACATTGCACACCAGGTTGGGCTTCTCCCATTCGTTAGATTTTAGATTGATTCATTGCATTTGTGGCTAACCTTTAGATTTAGTAGGCACCCACCTCCTTCATTGCTCTAATGGTGGGGAACAAATTACATCCCATGATGCCATTCCAAATGCTATTGCCTCCATCATGAACAATGTGAGGTTTCATATTTTGTGTGAACAAATTCACATCTTTTCACCACCTTCCCTTTAGCCATCTCAAATGATGTGAGGTCTCATATTTTGTGTGAGCAAACTCATGTCTTTTCACCACCTTCCCTTTGGTGTTTTTATTAGTGGGTTGACATCGTGTTATTGATTAAATGGTGGCATTTGTACCTTGGCCAATGTGATCATTGTTGATCCCACCTACGTATTTGGTTTCACATGTTGCTCCACATCATGATGATGACAATTCAAACTAATGGAAATTTTTAATCATAATTGGCATTCAACGGATGCATTTTTTCCCCTTTACATAAAGGTTTTTGGGTGCCTACACCAACAAGTAGATGACTTTCTTCATCAATGTGTTAACATGGTGTGATCAACAAAGGACATCAATGACCCTCCTCTAGCAATTGTAAGTGTCTTCTATAGGTAGAGAGTGTCGATAGCCTTGTAAATAGTGCATGCCATTTCTATTTTGAAGTGTGTTGTCATTGTTGATGAGGGTTCTTTTAGGCTTACTCCTCATTCAAGTTTCCTTCCCTTTCATTTTTTGATTGGCTTCTTGCAATTAGTGGGGGGATTGGTGGGGTTTTGGAACATAATTTCTTCCTTTGCCCCTCACTTTGGGTTTTGCTCTTCCTGGTTCCAACTTGGGTCCTTTCTCTTTGTTCTTCTTTTCTCCCCTTTACTGGGTGCTTTGTTTAATGGTGCTTGCCAGGGTTTCACAAAACAAAAGCTTATTTTGGAAAGATAGAATGGCCAAAGTTTGCCAGATTTTATAGATCCATTTTTTCCAAATCACTAGATCATTGTGATAAGTTCTAGTAGGAAGCCAAGAAAATGGAAGTTTCCTTTTTTTTTTGAAAATTTCTGATCTGGTATATACAGCCAAATTTGGCTATTCTTTTCCTGGATAATTGCCACTTTGGCTACATCACAAAATTAGAAAAAAAAACCCAAAAAAGGACACTGGAGAGAAGCTGGCGAGACTACCTGCCAGGTACCTCTGTGGAAACCAGCGTTTAAAAAACATTTGTACCGAATTTTCTTTCCCAAATAAAATTTCTGTCATGGAATATTCCCGTTAAGAAAAAAGGACCGAAAATCCAGAAAATTTCTAAAAATTCTCCATGTTTCTGCACATTGTTCAAGCAAGTAGCCAGGATATAGGAGTTTAACAAATTTTCTACTTTCATAGCTGGTCTAAAGCCAAAAGTGGCTAAATCTCTTGGTGGATGATCGCCAGTGTGGCAACATCACATAATTGGGAATAAAAAAAATTACAAAATTGGTATCACTGGAGACATGATCAAATTACAAATGGGCAACTGACCATGTCCATGGAAACATTGATTATGGGGATAATAATGATAAGCATTTAATGGAAAAAGCGCATTGTGAACAAGGCTATTCCTTCAGAGAGTGCCACTAGCTACTGCGTAAGTAACGAACAAAGTCAGGGTTATGGATTGCGCTTTTGGCCTGGGGGCCACTGACGCCTCTACGCACGCACGCACGGCGGGCGCACATATTAGATTTCGCAGATTTCGAGGAGGGTAACAAAGTACCTACGCGCACAACAACAGATCTATGAATCGGCCGGATGTGAACTTAAGGAACGCCTTCTTACGTCAGAGAGGATGCCTTTACTTTTTTTCCCGCCACTGTGAAGTTTCGACGTCTGTGTGTTCGGAGTAAACAATAGTTTCAAAAACTTGTAGAGATTCGGACAACTGTCAGACGTTTTCGACGTTGGAAAACTTCATATGTTTTTTAATGTTTCTTTATTGTTGGTGTCCAGTGGTGCAGCTTCTGAGGAATGAAGGTTGAGGGTTTAGGATTTTGCTACGTTTCCCCTTTAGTGGTGTCCACTGTTGCAGCTTCTCGGGATTGAAGGTTTAGGTTTTAGGGTTTCGGCATGTTTATGCATTGGCCTTTTGGTGGTGTCCAGTGGTGTAGCTTCTGAGGATTGGGATGTTCTGTGGTGCAAAGGAGCTGATAGGCTGATCATGTATTTAGGACGTACACTGGTCTTGGCATCATCTCAAGCTATGCTCTTGATGTTTTAACACCTCAGTGCAGAGGAGTTTGGGGTTTCCTATTTAATTTCCACCCAGAAATCTAAACCTGGGCTTCTCAAAAGCAGAAGACAAGTAATTTAGTAGACATTTTTTTCCCTGTTCTCACTCCACATGCCAGCAGAATGTGACCATAATTTGGAACTTGACACTAGAGTTTAGAAGAGATACCTATCACAGAGATCAAAATAGACAGTGAAGTTATGACATTTCACGCATCAGAATACAGCTCTTAGAAACAAAAAGAAAACCACTTTCTCTTGAATGAGACTTGAAAGTTGGAGAAGCAGCTTCAAATGTTTGTTCTGTCTTTCCATCTTCCATTTTGGTATTATTATACTCCAACCAATCAGTCACTGCCAGCAGTACTCAGGAATGTTGAACTCTAACAGAACACTGTCCTATCCAACAGCGGGAAAAACAACTCATCAAATGCAGAAAGAGAAGAGGGAAGTGGGACCCCTGGAAACCCCACCAGTCTGGGTTGGAGTCTGTAGGCATCACTGACTAACCGATTGCAGGTTACTCCATTCCCATAAGACTCCAACTAAAAGACAAAAACAGATGCCATAGTTACATCTATCATGGATTCTCTATTCACTGGCTTAATCATGATGGTGCTCTCTCCAGGTTGTTAGCCTGATGTGGGGTGGGCTTCAATGATCACCTTTGCCTACTGATAGGCTGATACATTGTTCAGACACTACCGCAATAAGCCAACTATCCACACTACTTGCTCTTTCTTCATCATTAAACTAGCTCATCCAAACAGGAAATCATGGAAGAAAGAACTAGCCTTCAAAATGCAAGCTCCAAAACTTGATGACAAAGTCCATGAACAAGCTTGGATCTCTGTCCAAATGAGGCACTCAGATTGTTGTACTATTTAGTTTGATGAACCAGGCCTTTGTTCAGTCATTAAGCCTGCTGTGACTACTCCCTCCATCAATGACTTAGTCGAAGATGTCAGTCTCCAGAGCATGGAATCAACCATAGAAGTCAATTGAAAATGAAATGCCATTTAACCAGGGTAAAGGGTTTTTCCAAGGTACATATTTCACCATCTTTGCAGTCATTGTGGTCAACACTCTATCATTGTACCCGAATGTATAACAAGGGGCCCTTTTGCCAAATCTGCTACAGGCTACACAATGCTGATGCCCTACACACCTGGTAGAATCTTTAGGACCTTAGAAATTTCGAACCAAACCAAGTAGTGGGTGGATCCAGGAATGCAGATAAACTTGCAACAGAAAGTTACAGTCCTCTGTGACAACTTCAAGGTGAAGAAATCATTCATAGCATTTCAACTGATGCCATACCCATATAAACAAAGTAATTCTTATCAGCTTGCTTTTAACCATTAGGAAGGGGTTTATCCTCTCTATCCAATGTCACATGACACGTAGTGCTGATAACCCCTCAGAGAAAGCACATCCTCTATATTCAAAGTCACAAAGACAACAGTGCACTTGTAGTATGTGCACTTTTACCCATTCACACATTTAGCATGGCAGTGTCCAAAGCTGCCATGTGGCATATGGATGGAATACCAATTGCATGGGCAGAAACTACATGCCAAGCACCATGCTTGGTGGATCCACCAAAGATCCTTGAGATCACTATAGTGGATGATAATCCTCACAGAAGACTCGTGGATGGTCCTAGGGAACAGCTAATTCAAAGAACTGATGAATGCAAATTCAAACATGAATAAAGGAGCAAACTGTTAAGGTTTTCACTTTACAGGAAAAACATTTGCTGTGTCTGTGGGATCCTGGTTCTGCCAACTTACAGTACCAGCAGCAATGGGTCTGGGCTGAGAAGTACTGGTCTCAAAATCTTCATCCCAACTGTGTGAGCAAACCGACCAAAAGCATTGGTATTTGTGAATGCCCCCTGCCACACCTGCCCTATACAGTGAACAAATCAGGAGCATTTTGTAAAATTTTATTCCAGGCACTAGACAGGTGAAAATATTTGCTTCTCAGCATTATCAGTGCAATTAACTAAGCATTGACACACTAGCCACTAAATTGCATCAGGATTTAGGATAGAGCAATATGGAAAAGGCACAGATCTTTATGTATTGAGTGACAAGATCTGCACAGGATAGAAAAATGGCAGAACCTTAATTCAGGGATGAAGAGAGCAGGTTCCATTCTGAAGACTCGTCTTACCAAGTGGCTGAGTGTTTTGGGGGAGCACAGGCACCACCAGAAGTGAAGTGAAAGGGAGCAGTGACTAAAACAAAACAGTCCATTGATTTTTGAGCCAGGCTTGCATAGTGACCCATGTGGGATACAGGTGGGAACCTTGCCCCATGTTGATCTATCTTTGAGCAGAGTGCTACTGAACGCTGGAAAATGTTTCCTGCAAAGATTGTACACTATCTTTGAGACCAACATTTCTATTGCTACAAAATATGGCCAAACATTTTGCAGACAACTTACCAGAAGCCAACTCATCTTCTTTTGTGATTGTCCTCTCCCAAGATTGTTTTGTCATGCCCCCCCAGAAGATTGCAAGGTTTTGACAGAACAAATAAGATATGCAAATAACCCTGTTCTTCGATGTAACCCAGCTAATTAACTGATCCTTCAACCAGCAGCATCCAAACATTATTAGGACATTACTTGAGGTGAAGATAGAGAAGATGCTTTCCAGTAGCTATGGCATCAAAAGGCCAACCTGCCCTCTTTGCTGAACTTCTCCTCAGCTCCACTCCCTAAAGTCACCAACCAAGACTACATTGACTTTCCCATGCCTGACAGTCACTGATATTGAATGTGATTGCAAATAGGTCTAAAAGAAAATAAATCTCAAAGATGAGTTACTCTGCAAGGCCTACGTTGGCTACAGCTGGAGGTTGCAGTTCCTTTGGGATGTTCTAAATCACAATCTCCAAAGCCATCAACACCATTCTCCTGGACATCACCATTTGAAACTTCTTGACCTGTTGGTGTGTCCGGACTAGTTAATTCCCAAGGCTGGGGTGAAGAGTGAGAGAAATATCCACTCCTTTTAACAGATAAGGTGCTATGGGTAGCAAACATCCTCACTTTAAACTGAGAGGTGACATGGAAGGGACCTTTCGATAGAGAAGGAGAGACAAAAGGTTTCCTCTTCTTCACACCAAGATTTGCACCTGTCTCCATCCGCTCCACACCAGCATAGTAGGACTGCTACTCTTCAGGGTTGTCTCCTGCACAATTTAAAAAGGGGGTAACATAAGGAAAAAAACATACTCCTTGCTCACTCTTCCAGTTCTACACAACCTGCATATATCTTCTGTTGCACTCATGGTCTTCTGTAGGTTCAGAATCAAGAAGACAAAAGCAACACAGTTTACCCACAATCCTATAAGGTTTGAAGTCAGAGGAGAGTTCCTGCCCAGCAGGACAAAACCAGTTGATCACAAATACATGAACTGGATTAAACCAGAATGGAAGGATAAGGGCCTAGAAAATCCAAGTCAGTACAAGATCACTTGGAGAGTCGGATGAACAATTTTCTTACCAGCTGAGTCATATACTCACTGATGTTGAAATGTAAGAATTGCTCTTTCAAAGGCTTCTTCTTACTGCTGGTGGATTATGGCTCCACTGAGCTTTATAACCTGCAGCACAGAGTCAAGTTTGTCTTTGAGGAGTCAGAACCAGACATAAGAAATAGGCATGTAAAGAAGCCAAAAGACTTATTTAGACAAATTTAGACTTCTCTATTCTCAATAAGATACCACAACTGGTAATGCTCATAATATGCAGGATATCTCCACAAGAGCAACCATGGAGGCAACTATACCTGTATGGACATCCACACAGAATGAGATCTGAGTCTTCAGTGTTAATAAGATCAAAGTGACCATGGAGAGCAAAAAATGCAGTCTGTGCGTAAGCTTTATATGGCACAATACCTGTCAAAGTGATGGTTACAGAATCAAATCATGAGGAGTTCTTGAGGGAAGGGACAGATTAATCAGCAGGACAATGCTCTTTCACATGAGTGACGATTGACTGACCTCCATTTAAAAGCAGAGCACCAGTTGGTGACAAATGGGAAACAAACTAAGCTCCTGTCCAGCCACATACAAGACTGACCACTCTGTCACTTTAATGAGTCTGAAAGCAATTGCAGGGGTGATATCCACACCCTTTCAATAGCACTCATAGGCAGTTGCATGATCGCCCCAGTGCTCATGCTCCAAAGCTCATTGCAAGGTCTCTTTCCTTGACTTGTGTTCACCACAAAAATACCTTGCAACATGCCACACCACTGTACTGCAATAAAGATGTGCCTCTCTATCGCATGAAAGATACCAGTGTTGCATCCAGGAATACTTTGATGGCATCAATACCAGAACATTGTAAGAACATCTTCAAGGAAATTAAAGAGCCTAGCTGTGAGTCAACACCTAATCAAGCAGCTGGAAGCTCATAACAAAATGTTAACAATATCATTAACACCTGGCATGCTTCACCTCTTCCTCAACTTTCATTGGCAGCACATCTGCATCAAATACAAGGAGGAGCACAACCCCATGTTCGTGTAGCAAGTTGATTCTGTGTAAGCAGTAACCTATGTACCTGAACACATGAGACATAAAAGATTTGTAATGCTGATAAGATTCCACCACCAAGATGTAAGATTTGGTGCTTTTGTGATCCTCTTCCTGGCCAGTGAAAATACGTCACTAGTGTAGACTGACATGTAGAGTAGCAATAGAAGATGCAAACAGATGGCTCTCCTAAGGTCATTCATGGCTAGAACCAGCAGACCAAAATTTCAGGAAAGAGCAGTCTTCAAACAAATCCAGAACGTCACAAGATAATTTCCTGATCGATATCCACACGATGCCCTAAAAAGTCCAATGTCCTGCTGAAATTCTAAAGTGCCTAGGGTCGGAGAGCTAACTGCTAGAAGCAGCACAAAACTAGCGGCAAAACCCTCCGTTTCTGCAAACCCTAGGCTCTGAACAGCTAAGTTCTAGCCATAGACACTCTGACTCTAGGTAAACCTAACCGTAAACCCTCCGTTTCTTCTGGGCTGCAGAGCTGTTCAGAGATGAGAACAGCTCTGCAGCCCAGCAGAGTTAAAAAAAAGACCCTCCATTTTCTCTGGAGCTACCATGAGAGGCCTTGCTGCTCCTGTAATTGTGCTCCCAGACGTCGTCTTGGAGCACATAGTCTTCAATTTTCAAAAAGCTACATCTATGAAGAATGCGAGGGAAGCTTGTCCACAAACTTCAAGGAAGCAAATTACCTACTGTTTACGTTTGGAAAACACGGGCTAAACAGAATGCTCTTTAAAGTATGAACAAAAACCAATTGAACATCTATTACTTAAACTGGCGGATTCCCCCCAAAGGAAGGGGTGCTTTTCTTACTGGTTTGTATTCTTGTGCAAGAGTACAACGTTTCATTAGAATTTCGTCCCAATTCTTCCTATTCTCCTTGTTAAAGAATGCAGGACTAAAATACAAACAGCGCTGTCAACTTACTTCTCCGTAGGCCGCCCCTCACAGATGTCCTTACAGCAAGTGTAGGCCGCTTTGTGCAGCCAAGAATAAGTGTCGAGGGCCGCCCGTTTCCCGGCGTGGTCACGGATGGGACGAGGCGTCATGATGGACTTGAGAGCTGGCAGGAGCCCTTGGATCCCCATTACTGATGCCATCTATTACACACCATTTGATGAGAAGAAAGGATACAGTACTCCCCCCTCCTCTACACCAGCTCAAACTTTATCTCCACTACATTGCGGGCACCTAACAAGTGCACAGAACGCAGCGGCAACATTTCTTGCGACACAACAACAGGGGCTGACGAGCTAAAGAGCAGGAGTGCCAAACCCTAGAAAGTAAGCAAAGGGAAACGAGGGGGTACGTTAGATCGCGAGTTCGAACTCGAGCACCTGCGTCCGTTAAAGAGTGTCAGTGGTGTGGTTATATTTTAACTCGCCGGAAAGGAAGGCGGGAAAATACAAATGCGAGCATCAAACTATTATGTTGATTTAAAAAAATTTGGGTTTGTTTTTCCTCATCTAATTAACCTGATTTTCATCCAAATGAATTCTTTCTGTGCCATGCTTGGAAGTTGAACCAGTGTTTCTTTTTTACTGGAGAATTTTCGCCAAATTTCGACCTGAAAAATTATGATTTCGAACTATACAAAGGATTTTTGATGGGAAAAATGGCACAAATTTGCCAGATTTCGAATTTCAAAAATTCTAAATCGCCAGAGTCTTATGATAACTTCCAGAAGGTAGCCAAGAACATAAAAGGATTCTATTTTTTTCTACCTTCATATCTATTACATAGCCAAATTTGGCTAAATTTTTTTCTGGATGATCAACATCACAAAATCCTTAAAGGAAACCCTGCTTCAAACTCATGTGACAAAGGCAAACTTTGGGTTTTACAAGAGGACCTAGCACCGGCTCAACTCAATACTAGAACTCAAGAAAGCGTAGCTATTGGCTGAAAACCAACTCAAAATTGTGGACATTGGTTCAACACTATAGAGCATGAGCCCAAAGAGCCCCAAAAATTATGTGGCCAGTGTAGGTGATATTTCCTTGTTGAATTCTTGGGTTGGTTTTGAAAAAGAAACCTTCCAAAATTGAAAGCCCAAATTCTTTAGGGATTGACCCAAGAGTTATGTGTGGAGAGTGTTATTTTAGTTATGTGTTTATATCTTAGTTATTCTAGGTACACTAGGGTAAATTATTTGAAATCAATTTCAATGTGAATATAATTTTAAGTATTTCATGTTTGTGATATAATTGAAGTTTTGTGATCTCAAATCATCATAAAAGATTCCATATATATTATTAGTGTTTTTTTGAGATTTTTTTTTGCTTTAATTGTTGGATGGAACCAATTCAAAATCTAAAAACAAAAGAAAGATAGAAGAATTGGAAGTGCACCTCATTTTTCCCTCTCATTTTGTGCTCTCCAAAGCTCATTTCGATCACCTTTTAAAAAGAATTTGATTTCTTTCATTATTATGGCTAATAATAGCTTTTGATGTTAATCGTGGTAATCCCAATTGGAATGAACATTGTTTGATATATGTTTTGATACGTGAATGGATTTCAATTTTCAAGTCTGGTGAATTATTATTATTTCGTTTTGCCAAAATTTTCAAAAGAAAAAACTTTAAATCAAAAGATTTGAAAATTCAATCAAGGTAGCTAGACTTGAACCCACCCATTGTCCACAAAAGTTTCAATCTAACCAAAAGTATCACATGAAGTTTGTGAGAATTTTATTGATTTTATTCCTTGTATGTCAAAATTTTCAAAATCAAAAACTCAAATGTTGAATCAAAATTTTTCAATTATATTATTTGGCATTAATGTGTTGAAGCTGCCAAACTACTATGATAGTCAATTAGGAATATGAATCTGATTGAACATTATTTATGCATGCTTTGATACATGAATGGATTCCAATGTCCAAGTCTTGTGAATTATATTAATCAATTTGGAATATTTTAAGACGTATTTATCTTACAGTTGAAATATATGATATTTCAAACAAACGCCTAAGTCATTAGGCAATAGGTATATAACTTCATGTAACTAATACCTGTTAATGCATAAAAGCAATGCTTTGCTTGTGGGACATACATAATAATAAACACATGGTATAATTCCCAAGTTCTCATTTATTTACCACTTGAAAATTAAACCTCATTTGCAACAATGCCATGTAAAATTTGGAAAAGCTAAAATTTGTTTCCAAGGTTAAGTGGATTAGAAAGTCGGCTTTTGGTGGAGTTCCCAAAATCACACCCAAAAAGCCTTCAAAACCTTTGACAAGATTTGTAGTGCTTTTGGAGGAACACTTATCAAGTGTGAGAGCTTGGGGGCATTTCAGAGAATGTGGGGCATTTCAGACAATACCCCACATTTCATCATTCAAAATGAATGTCTCACATTTATTTATTTATTTTTCTATGACATTCAACCTTGCAATGAATCTTAGGTGTGTTAGTTTAGTTGTTTGATTAGGTCTTAATTAGTTAAAGATAAAATAAAATAATTTAATTGTTTGAGTTTTTGTTTTGAATTAGTTCAAGTGTGAATAAAGTTTGAAATATTTTATGGATAGAGTATAGTTTTAGTTTGTGTGATTTCAAATCATTTTTGGTGATTTGAAATTTTAGCACATTTTACTATTTGATGGAAGTTTCCATGGTTTTTGATGCTTGATGTTAATTTTTCTCATTTTATTGTGTGAAAGTGTTGGACTTGGAATCTTGCATTATTGTATGTGGATAACCATTTTCATTTGAACATGATGTATCTCATTTAGAATATTTTCATATTCTGTGTTGTATGTGTGATGACAATGATAATTGCAAGCATTGAGTGTTGCCCTACATGTAAAAGCCTTGTCATTATTTTTCAAGTGTTGTGGACGGCCCTTGTAAAGCACAATAGTTCATCAATTATTCAATTTTTCAAATGGTCGCCTTAATTATTAACTGCTTAAATTGTTTTTGGTGTCTTGTGTAGGTACTTTCTTAAAGTTTGTCCTAGATTGGATGAGTGGTTTGTTAAAAATTTTTGTGATGCAGCAAAATTGACAATTATTGACAAAAAGATATCACAAAAGGGACGATCACTATTAAGAAAATTTAGGCAAATCTGACTATAAACCAAATATGAAGTACAAATTTTTATTCATCCATTTATATTTTTGGCTGATTACTGAAAACCAAAATTAAAAAATTGTTGATTTTTTTCCCTGCTTTTCACTTCAAAAATAATTCCATTTTCCAATTTTCAATGCAACCTTGTAAAAGAAGGTTGGGTGGAACAACTAATCATCTTTTGGATACACTTTTGGTTCTGTGAGTTCCACTTGTGATTCTCAATCAACCTTATTGTTGGACTCACACTGAGGTGGTAGAATAAATTAACCTTAACGCTATCCAATTCACACCAAAGGGCTAAAAATTGACTTGGCAAATGACATGGCATTGGGGATAACTGGGGGGATAAATATGTTGCGATATTTTAACCCCAGGAATAAATACGGTCAATTTTTTCTTAATTTGGGATCAAGTTAGGGTGGAATAATGAGGTTAGATTGACCCCTTCATTTCAAATTGTTAAAATACCGCCCAATGTTCACAAAAGCTTTTAATGTTGTCCTTAGAACATGTTCCCATGTGCACATACTCTCTTTTTTATGCGAGAGAAAACGTGGAATGGTGGACAGCAACGAATTCTTGGGGCCCCCCCCCCCGGGGACTGGCTGGTGGGTGGAGGCAGCCCAGGAATAACATATTTAAGACAAACTTAGAAACAATAAATTTTATGTAAAGGAACCTTTTTAAAAAAACTCAGTCCACTAAAATGGACTATTAAATTTCAATGGATTGGTTGTGTTTTTTAAAATGAGTTTTTTTTTTCGAAAACAGTCCATTAAAGTGGACTGTTAATTCTTAATAGACTTGTTGTTTTGTAGAGAGGAACCTTTTTAGAAAACATCAATCTGTCTTAATGGGTTGGTTGTTTTCTACATAGGAGTTTAAAAAAATAGAAAGAAGCAGTCCATTAAAGTGGATTTGAAATTTGTAATGGACTTGTTTTGTTCAAAGGAGCCTTTTGAAAAAAAAACTCAGTCTAGTAAAGTGGACGGGTTATTTTTATACATTGTTAAAAGCTGTTACAAAGTGTTTTGATGATGGAGCCACCAGCACTTGCCATTGGACAACAGTGCATTTTGAAGAGTGTTATAGCCAGGGGGTTGATGGTTTTTAGGGCGACTTTAGATGAGGGTCCAAGGTCTAGGGACTAATGAATTCAAGCAATCTGATTGGTCAAAAGCATTAAATTGGTCCCAAGGCCTTCAGACGAGGGTCCAAGACCAAAAAGTGGCAAATTGAGGGCTAAACCTGCATGGTACCTGTTTTGGAGGATAAATAAATTGGTTCGGACCAAAAACACTGCTAAAAGGAGAGATCCTGATTTGGAAAACCAAGAATAACGCTAAGGACCAAGGTACAATCCAATTCAAGGATTCAATTTGTTTCAAATGAATCCAAATTGGTTCCTAGGAAATTGGACCCTGGACCCTTGTCTAAAGTGAGCCTTAGTAGTGCTATGCGCCGTAGTTCAAACTGATCCCAGTTAGATATTTCTGAAAATTGCTGAAAATCACATCGAGCTTGAAGTGAGTTTCAAATGGCTGAAAATTTCTCAGATCGGCTCAAATTCGATTTGGGGGATTTGCATAATGTTGTTAGAATCAACAAAATGGGTTGACACTCTGTTCGAGATATGCAATTGGTGGGTATGCATGTGATTTGGTACACATGCTGTTGCATGTTCACTTTTTTGGTCTCGTTCTTGTTGATTCAAATGTGGATGTGGACACTTTCATGATTGTTGACACAGTTGGGAAGTTAGCAAGTTAGTTTTTTGGTTGACACAAGCATTCCTTCATTGTTTTGTAAATTTTCCAAGAATTGTGTTACTTACTCGAAAGATAGGTTGGACCAGATGCTGATGTTGGTGATTTTGAATTTGACCAGGAAACAAACCATTGGATAGGGCATGAAGGTGCCAGGCACAGTTCGATATATGAGGCTAGTGACCATGTACATGGTCATTTTGTGCTTGACATCAATGTAAGGGATGTTGAGCATGTCCATGACCAACTTGGCATGTCCTATAAAAAAGTGCAAAATAATTTTTTGGGAAAACATTATGGAGTAAAATTGAATTGCAGGGGTAGGGGGGATAGTACGCACAATCGGCATCTTGCTGTGGTCCTCGATGAGGAATTTGGATTTCCTCACTACATAACTATCCACAAATTGGTTTGCTTCCATGGAGAAGTGAACTTAGGTGGGTTGTTGTAATCTTGTACCTGTAGACATCCAAGAGAGGCAATTAATTATTGGTTGGGTAATAGGTTTGCAGATCTTTTTTTTTGAATTTTTCTCCTGGGGTGACGTGGTGGATTTGTAACTTGATATAATTACACAATTACTCAGATAATTGTTTAAAGGGGTAAGTTGAGTGGTAGGATTCCATAATTTAATCATGGTGCATTGACTTTCACATATTAATTTATGTGGAAGTCATGTGCACCATGTGATTATGTTTCCTTGTGATTAATTGTGGAATCACATGTGCACCATGTGATTATGTTTCCTTGTGATTAATTGTGGAATCACATGTGCACCATGTGATCATGTTTATTTGTGATTAATTGTGGAATCACATGTGCACCATGTGATCATGTTTATTTGTGATTA
>Ga0116227_10001189_pt1 | contig 56874 bp, 53 predicted proteins | sample S1TSphgellanicum_FD_89693 | JGI IMG/M metagenome (GOLD analysis project Ga0116227, IMG submission 89693) | Host-associated microbial communities from peat moss isolated from Minnesota, USA - S1T2_Fb - Sphagnum magellanicum MG | ecosystem: Host-associated > Plants > Peat moss > Unclassified...
CCTCCCTGGAAGCACGCCATGCCGCCTGCCACCCGCCGCCACGCCCGCCTGCTGCCCCTCGCGGCCGTTGCCCTCATCGGCGCGCTCGCCGGCCCTGCCCGCGCCCAGGACGCCAAGCCCGACGTGGCCGTGTTCGTCGCCCCACTGGACGTGGCGGCCGGCCGGGTCGGCGAGGCGCGCAACATCACGCCGGTCAAGGGTGCCAACTTCCAGCCGGCCTTCACACGCGACGGTGGCGCGGTGCTGTATGCCTCCGACCGCTCGGGCTCCAACAACGTCTACCGCTACGACATCGCCAGCGGCAAGACCACGGCGCTGACGCAGGTATCGCACAACCTCTATTCGCCCACGCCACTGCCGGACGGCAGCGGCTTCTCGGCCATCCGTGTCGTCGACGCCGACCCCCACTACGGCATCGAATCCAAGGCGCCGTCGCTGTGGCGCTTCGGCTGGGATGGCCGGGCCATCGCGCCCGTGATCCCGACGATGCGCGTGGGCTACCACGCGTGGGTCGACGAGCAACGCCTGGCCCTCTTCATCGTCGACGATGTGGCCGACCGCAATGCCCACCAGGCGCAGCTGTTCAACCGCACCACCGGCAAGGCCACGCTGCTGACCGCCAAGCCGGGCCGCTCGCTGGGCCGCACGGCCGACGGCAAACGCGCGCTGTTCGTCGACCAGGCCGACCCGTCGCACTGGCGCATCTGCGCGATGGGCGAAGGCGACGCGCAGCCGCAGGTGCTGGTGGAGACGCCTGTGACCCCGCCTGGCCCCGAAGGCGAGAAGGACCGCAACCGCAGCGCCTATTTCGCCGCGCTGCCCGACGGCTCGCTGCTGATGGCCCGCGGCAACCTGCTGCTGCGCTGGGACGGCAAGCCCGGCAGCGGCTTCATGCCGTTCGCCGAACTGGCCGAACTGCGCGGCGCGATCCGCAACATCGCCGCAAGCCCTGATGGCTCGCGGCTGGCCTTTTCCGCCGTGCTCGACGCCCCCAAGCCGTGACCGCCACTGCCAGCGCAGACGGGCAGCCCTCTCGCGCCACGCTGGCGGAGCTGCTGCTGCTCGCCAGCGTCTTCGTCATTGCCGCCTGCGGTCTGGTCTATGAGCTGGCTGCGGGCGCGCTCGCGAGCTACCTGCTCGGCGACTCGGTGCTGCAGTTTTCCACGGTCATCGGCGTCTACCTGTTCGCGATGGGGCTGGGGTCGTGGCTGTCGCGCTTCGTCGAGCGGCAGCTGGTGGGCGTGTTCCTGCAGGTGGAGCTGCTGGTGGGCGTCGTGGGCGGGCTGATGCCGGCCGCGCTGTTCGCCGTGCACAGCCTGCTGCCGCCCGGCGAGGGCCTGGTGTTCCGCGTGCTGCTGTACGCGCTGGTGCTGCTCGTGGGCACGCTGGTGGGGCTGGAGATCCCGCTGGTCATGCGCATCCTGAAGCGCTACTTCAGCGCGCGCTACGGCCTGAAGGACCTGGTGTCGCAGGTGCTGACCTTCGACTACCTCGGCGCGCTGCTGGTGGCGCTGGCCTTCCCGCTCGTGCTGGTGCCGCAGCTGGGCCTGGTGCGCACCGGTGTCGCGTTCGGGCTGCTGAACGTGGTCGTCGCGATCTGGGCGCTGTGGCTGTTCCGCGCCGAGCTGCGCGCACTGCGCGCGCACACCGCCGCCTGCGCGCTGTCGGCCGGGCTGCTGCTGGCCGCGCTGCTTGGGGCCGAGCATTTGACGACCTGGGCCGAGGACCGCTTCTACGGCGAGCACATCGTCTTCAAGCAGAGCAGCCCTTACCAGCGCATCGTCGTCACCGACGGCCGCGCCGGCACGCGGCTGTTCCTGAACGGCAACCTGCAGTTCCATTCCAAGGACGAGTACCGCTACCACGAGGCCCTGGTGCATCCGGCCATGGCCGCGCACGGCGCGCCCAAGCGCGTGCTGGTGCTGGGCGGCGGTGACGGCATGGCGGTGCGAGAGATCCTGAAGTACGCCAGCGTCGAGCAGGTCACGCTCGTGGAACTGGACCCGCTGATGACCACGCTGTTCCGCGACAACGCGCGGCTCTCGGCGCTGAACGCCCACTCGCTGTCCAGCCCGAAGCTGCGCATCGTCAATACCGATGCCTTCGGCTGGCTGGAGCAGCAGCACGACGTGTTCGACGTCATCGTCATCGACTTTCCCGACCCCTCCAACTTCGCGCTCGGCAAGCTCTACACGACCAGCTTCTACGAGCTGGTGGACCAGCACCTCGCGGCCTCCGGCTACGCCGTCGTGCAGACCACCTCGCCGCTGATTGCCCGGCGCAGCTTCTGGACCGTCGTGACGACACTGGAGGCGGTCGGCCTGCGCACGACGCCGTACCACGCCCATGTGCCTTCGTTCGGCGAATGGGGTTTCGTGCTGGCCTCGCGGCGGCCGTTCCGGCAGCCCGCGGCCTTCCCGCCCGGCATGCGCTTCATCAGCGTCCAGGGCCTGCCCGCCCTGCTGGACTTCCCGCTCGACATGGCCCGCGTGCCGACCGAGGTGAACCGGCTCAGCAACCAGGTGCTGGTGCAGGAATTCGAGGCGGAGTGGGGACAGGTGCACTAGGGCCTGCCGACGCTGGCGGCAGGCCCCGATTGCAGGCATGCTGCTTGCCGACCGTCGACGTCACCCCACTGGAGCCCCCCATGCAACGCCACACCGCAGACACCACGCCCGGCGCGAACGACGTGCCCACCACGCCGGCCGGCACGGACCCGTCGGACATCGACAGCGTCTATCAGAACCTGCTGCACGGCGTGGGCCATGAACACGTCACGGAAGCCAACGTCGACGCGCTGATCCGCCGCGCGGAAGCCGACCACCACCCGGTGCTGGCCGCCGAGCTGCGCGAGTGGCAGGCCCCCTGCGGCTGACGCCCGCGCACCGGTAGCGCCGGCTGCTACGCTGCCGGCCTTGCCTTCTTCGCCCGCCCTCCCCCGCCTCGATCCCACCGCGTGCGGACTGCCGCGCCGGTCCCTGCTGCTCGCCCCGCTGGGCGCGCTGGCCGGCGGCTGCACGCCGGGCGCCCCGGCGCTGCAAGGCGGCTGGGTGGGCACCCATCCCGAACGCGGCCACCGGCTGCGCGGCGAACTTCCACGCACCGACGGGCCGCTGAAGAAAGCCGGCGTCCTCATCGTCGGCGCTGGTATCGCCGGGCTGGCCTGCGCGCGCGAGCTCGCCCGGCGCGGCATCGACGACATCGCCCTGCTGGACCTCGAGGACGAGGCCGGCGGCAACAGCCGCGCGCATGCGCTGGGCGGCTTGCCCTGCCCGCTCGGCGCCCATTACCTGCCGCTGCCCGGGCCCGAGGCGCACGAGGTGAACGAGCTGCTGCACGCGCTGGGGCTGGCCCGCGAGCAGTTCGGCCGCACGGTCTGGGACGAGCGCCACCTGTGCCACAGCCCGCAGGAGCGGCTGTTCATCGACGGCCCGGAGGGCGGCTACTGGCACGAGGGCGTGCTGCCGCCGCCCGAGGATGCGGCGGCGCTGGCCCAGTACCGCCGCTTCTCGGCGCTCGTCACGCAGGCGCAGCGCGAGCTGGGCTTCGCCATGCCCACGCAGCGCGCCCGCTGGACCGCCGGCCACGCGGCGCTGGACGCGCAGACCTTCGCCGCCTGGCTGGACGCGAACGCGCTCACCGACCCTCAGCTGCGCTGGTACCTGGACTACTGCTGCCGCGACGACTTCGGCGCCGACGCCGCCACCGTGTCGGCCTGGGCCGGCCTGCACTACTTCGCCAGCCGCCACGGCTTTCATGCGCCGGGCGACGAAGCCGGCGAACGCGAGCCGGTGCTGACCTGGCCCGAAGGCAACGGCTGGCTGTCGCAGCGCCTGGCGGCGCCGCTGCGTGAGCGCATCCACACGGGCCGCGTCGTGCTGCGCGTGACCGAAGGCCGCACGGGCGTCGAGCTGCTGGCCTGGAACGAGGCGGCCGGCGCCCCCGAACGCTGGCGGGCCCGCGCGGTAGTGATGGCGACGCCGCTGTTCATCGCCAACCGGCTGCTGGCCTCGCCGCCCGACGCGTTGCGCGCTGCAGCCGGCCACCTGCGCTACGCGCCCTGGCTGACCGCCAACCTGCTGCTGCGTGAGCCGCTGCTGACCCGCCCCGGCGCCCCGCCGGCCTGGGACAACGTGCGCTACGGCTCGACCGCGCTCGGCTATGTGGACGCCCGCCACCAGACGGTCGACCCGACTCCGCGGCCGCCGCTGCTGACGGCCTACCTGGCCCTGCCGCAGGCGGAGCGCGGCGACCTGCTGTCCAAGCCCTGGCAACACTGGGCGCACCGCGTCATCGCCGAGCTGGCGGCCACGCACCCGGACCTGCCGGGCCAGGTGCAGCGCATCGACCTGTGCCGCTTCGGCCACGCGATGAGCATCCCGGTGCCGGGTCTGCGCGGCTCGGACGCGCTGGCGGCGCTGAACGCGACGCGGGGTCGCGTCGTCTTCGCGCATTCGGACCTGGCGGGGTATTCGGTGTTCGAGGAGGCCTACACCGCGGGCGTCGCGGCGGCGGCGCGGCTCAGCCTCTGAACCCCAGCGTCGCGCGGCGCAAAGGCCTTCAGCAGCGCATCGAGCAGGGCCTCGGCCTTGGCGCTGTTGTCGGTGCCGTAGTTGCAGACGTAGACGTCCAGCGTCACGCCGCCCAGTTCGGGCCAGGTGTGCACCGCGAGATGCGATTCGGCGAGCAGCACGACGCCGGTGACGCCGCTCTGCGGGTCGTCAGGCGCGAAGCGGTGGAAGAGTTCGGCAACGCCGGTGAGGCCCGACTGCGCGACAGCGGCGTGGCACAACGCCGCCAGCGCGCCGGCATCGCGCATGGGTGCGAGCGACGCGTCGACGCCGCCCAGATCGGCCGTCAGATGCAGGCCTTGCATGGACTCAGCCTCCCGTGACGGGCGGGAAGAAGGCCAGTTCGTCGCCGTCAGACAAGGTGGCGGATTCGGCGCACATCCTCTGGTTCAACGCGCAACGCACGGCGCGGCCACGGGCCAGCGCGTCGGCATGTGCGCCGCCACGCGCCAGCAGTGCGTCGCGTGCGGTGCCTGCCGTGCTGCCAGCAGGCAGGTTCAGCGTTTCGCCGTCACCCAGCTTCTCGCGCAGCGACGCGAAGAAGCGCAGCCGGATGGTGATCGTCACGCCAGCAGCTCCGCGAAAGGGATGAAACGCACCGCATCACCCGCCTTGAACGCCTGGCCGGCCGGGTTGTCCAGCAGGCCATCCGCCCAGAAGGCCGAGGTCAGCACGCCGCTGCTCTGGTTGGAGAAGAGGGCCAGGCCGCCTTCCTCGTCCAGCCGCACGCGCAGGAACTCGCGGCGCTTGTCGGGCCTGGGCCAGTCGAAGCCGGCGACCAGCCGGTAGCCGCGCGGCGCCAGCCGCGTGGCGCCCTGCAGCTTCAGCAGGAAGGGGCGCACCAACACCAGGAAGGTCACGAGGCTGGAAACCGGGTTGCCGGGCAGGCCGATGAAGTGGGCCTCGCCGTCGCCGCCCTCGGCGGGGGGCCTGCGCACGGCGCCGTAGGCGAACGGCTTGCCCGGCTTGATGGCGAGCGCCCAGAGGTCCAGCCGCCCTTCGGCCTGCACGGCCGGGCGCAGGTGGTCTTCCTCGCCGACCGACACGCCGCCGGAGGTCAGGATGACATCGGCACGGGCCGCCGCCTCGCGCAGCGCGGCCCGCGTCGCGGCCAGGTTGTCGGGCACGATGCCGAGATCGACGACCTCGCAGCCCAGGCCTTGCAACAGCGCGCGCAGTGTGAAGCGGTTGGAGTTGTAGATGGCGCCGGGCGGCAGCGGCTCGCCGGGCATGACGAGTTCGTCGCCGGTGGAGAACAGCGCGACGCGCGGGCGGCGGGTCACGGTGACCTGCGCGGCGCCCGCCGTGGCCACCAGGCCCAGCGCGACCGCGTCCAGCCGCGTGCCGGCCGGCAGCACGACGGCGCCGGCGCGCACGTCCTCGCCGCGCAGGCGCACATGCTGGCCGGCGCTCACGGGCTGGGTGATGCGCAGGCGGTCGCCCGCCAGTTCGGTGAACTCCTGCATGACGACCGTGTCCGCACCCGCCGGCACCTGGGCGCCGGTGAAGATGCGCGCGGCTTCGCCGGGCGGCAACGCCGTGGGCACGCTGCCCGCGGGGATGCGCTGCGTGACGGGCAGTTCGAGATGGGCGTCGGCAGCCCGCAGCGCGTAGCCGTCCATCGCCGAGTTGTCGGCGGGCGGCACGTCCACGGGCGAGACCAGATCGTGCGCGAGCACACGGCCGCGCGCCTGGACGGCGGCCAGCGTCTCGACGCCCGCCACCGGCCCGACGTGGGCCAGCAGCGATGCCAGCGCGTCGTCGAGCGCGATCAGCGGCTTCCTGGGTTCAGACATGGGCGTGAATGTAGGCCTTCACCTGGTCCACATCGGCCGGCATGACCGTCACGCGCTTGGGCAGTCGCTCGATGCCTTCCAGACCCGCCGGCCGCGGCGGCTCGATGCCCAGCGCCTCGCGGATGGTTTCGGCGAACTTGGCGGGCAGCGCGGTCTCCAGCACCAGCATGGTCTGGCCGGGTTCGCGCTGCTCCAGCGCAACCTTCAGGCCGTCGGCCGTGTGCGGGTCGATGACGACACCATGCTCGGCCTGGCAGCGGCGGATGGTGGCGACGCGGTCGGCATGCGTGCTGCGTCCCGACACGAAGCCGAAGCGCGCGATCGATGCCTGCTCGCCGGCCGTCAGCTCGAAGCCCCCGGCGCCGAACAGCGCCTTCACGCGTGCGCCGTCGCGGCCCAGCAGGTCGAACACGAAGCGCTCGAAGTTGCTGGCCTTGGAGATGTCCATGGACGGGCTGGAGGTCTCGTGCGTGTCGGCCGTGCCGCGCGGGCGGTAGGCGCCGGTGCGGAAGAACTCGTCCAGCACGTCGTTCTCGTTGGTCGCGACGACGAGGCGGGCGATGGGCAGGCCCATCTGCCGCGCGACGTGGCCTGCGCAGACGTTGCCGAAGTTGCCCGACGGCACCGTGAAGCTGACGTGCTCGGCGTTGCCCTTCGTCGCCTGGAAGTAGCCGGCGAAGTAGTACACGACCTGCGCCAGCAGCCGCGCCCAGTTGATGGAGTTGACCGTGCCGATGCGGTGCTCGCGCTTGAAGGCCAGGTCGGCGGACACCGCCTTGACGATGTCCTGGCAGTCGTCGAACACGCCGTCGATGGCGATGTTGTGGATGTTGGCATCCTGCAGGCTGAACATCTGCGCCTGCTGGAACGGGCTCATGCGGCCCTCGGGGCTGAGCATGAAGACCTTCACGCCGCGCTTGCCGCGCATCGCGTACTCGGCCGCACTGCCGGTGTCGCCCGACGTGGCGCCCAGGATGTTCAGCGTCGCGCCGCGGCGGCCCAGTTCGTACTCGAACAAGGCGCCGAGCAGCTGCATGGCCATGTCCTTGAAGGCCAGCGTCGGCCCATTGGACAGGCCTTGCAGCGCGATGTGCTCGCCCAGCCAGGTCAGCGGGGTGATCTCGGCCGTGCCGAAGACTTCGGCCGTGTAGACCTTGCGCGTGATCGCGTGCAGGTCGTCGGCCGGGATGTCGTCGATGTAGAGCGACAGGATCTCGAACGCCAGGTCCGCATAGGCCAGGCCGCGCCAGCGCGTCAGCATGGCGTCGTCGACCTGCGGGTAGGTCCTGGGCAGGTACAGGCCGCCATCCGGCGCCAGGCCTTCGAGCAGGATGTCGCAGAAAGCGCGTTCTGTCTGGTCGCCGCGGGTGGAGATGTACTTCATCAGGCCAGCTCTTCCTTGCGGATGCGCACGATGGGCGCGAGGACCGTGGGCAGGCCCTGCATCCTGGCCAGCGCCTCGTTCATGCGGCCTTCGACCGTGTCGTGCGTCAGGATGATGAGGTCGGTCTGCCGCTCGCCCTCGCCCGACTCGCGCTGCAGCACGGCGTCGATGGAGATGTCGTGCTCGGCCAGGATGGTGGTGATGCGCGACAGCACGCCCGGCTGGTCGGCCACCACGAGGCGCAGGTAGAAGGCGGTGTGCACGTCGGCCATCGGCAGGATGGGCGTGTCGCTCATCGCGTCGGGCTGGAAGGCCAGGTGGGGCACACGGTGGTCGGGGTCGGCGGTGTGCAGGCGGGTCACGTCGACCAGGTCGGCGACGACGGCGGATGCGGTCGGCTCCGCGCCGGCGCCCTTGCCGTAGTACAGCGTCGTGCCGACCGCGTCGGCCTGCACGACGACGGCGTTCATCGCGCCTTCGACGTTGGCGATGAGGCGGGTGGCCGGGATCAGCGTCGGGTGCACGCGCAGCTCGATGCCCTGGCTGCCCGAACCCTGCCGGCGGCGCGTGATGCCCAGCAGCTTGATGCGGTAGCCCAGCTGCTCGGCGTACTTGATGTCCGTGGCCTGCAGGCTGCTGATGCCTTCCACATGCGCCTTGTCGAACTGCACCGGCACGCCGAAGGCGATGGCGCTCATGATGGTCAGCTTGTGGGCCGCGTCCACGCCTTCGATGTCGAAGGTCGGGTCGCTCTCGGCGTAGCCCAGGCGCTGGGCCTCCTTCAGCACGGTGGCGAAGTCCAGGCCCTTGCCGCGCATTTCCGACAGGATGAAGTTGGTCGTGCCGTTGATGATGCCGGCGATCCACTCGATGCGGTTGGCCGTCAGCCCTTCGCGCAGCGCCTTGATGATGGGGATGCCACCGGCCACGGCGGCCTCGAAGGCGACGACGACGCCCTTCTCGCGCGCAGCCTCGAAGATTTCCGTACCGTGCAGCGCCAGCAGCGCCTTGTTGGCTGTCACGACGTGCTTGCCGTTGGCGATCGCCCTCAGAACCAGCGTGCGTGCGGGCTCCACACCACCGATCAGCTCGACGACGATGTCGATGGCCGGGTTGTCGACCAGTTCCTGCGCGTCGGCCACGCAGGGCACGCCGTCACCGACCTGCGCCTGGTAGGCCTTGGCGCGCTCGGCGTTGCGGGCCGCCACCATCGCGATCTCGATGCCACGGCCCGCGCGGCCGCGGATCTCGGCCTGGTTGCGCTGCAGGACGTGGAAGGTGCCGGCACCGACGGTGCCGAGGCCGATCAGGCCGACTTGGATGGCTTTCATTGCAGCGCTCTTCAGCAAAAAAATCAGGCGACGTGACGGCGGCGATAGCCGGCCAGGAAACGGTCGATGCGGCCCACGGCCTCGCGCAGGTCGTCCACGTTGGGCAGGAAGACGAGGCGGAAGTGATCATGCGCCGGCCAGTTGAAGCCGGTGCCCTGCACGATCAGCACCTTCTCCTCGGCCAGCAGCTCGTAGGCGAACTGCTGGTCGTCGGCGATGGGGTAGACCTTGGGGTCCAGGCGCGGGAACATGTACAGCGCCGCCTTCGGCTTGACGACGCTGACGCCGGGAATGGCGCTCAGCAGCTCGTACGCCAGGTCGCGCTGGCGGCACAGGCGGCCGGTCGGCGCCACCAGGTCGGCGATGCTCTGGTAGCCGCCCAGCGCCGTCTGGATCGCCAGCTGGCCCGGCGTGTTGGAACACAGGCGCAGCGAGGCCAGCATGTTCAGGCCCTCGATGTAGTCGCGGGCATGACGCTTCTCGCCGCTGACCACCATCCAGCCGGCGCGGTAGCCGCAGGAGCGGTAATTCTTGGACAGGCCATTGAAGGTCACGAACAACACGTCGTCGGCGAGGGCCGCCATGCTGGTGTGCACATGGCCGTCGTACAGCGTCTTGTCGTAGATCTCGTCGGCAAAGACGATGAGCTGATGGCGGCGGGCCAGCTCGATGATGCCCAGCAGCAGGTCGGTCGGGTACAGCGCGCCGGTCGGGTTGTTGGGGTTGCAGACCATGATGCCGCGCGTGCGCGGCGTGATCTTGGCGGCGATGTCGGCCAGGTCCGGCAGCCAGCCGGCGCCCTCGTCGCACAGATAGTGCACCGGGCGGCCGCCCGACAGGCCCACCACGGCCGTGTAGAGCGGGAAGTCGGGCGCCGGGATGAGAATCTCGTCGCCGTCGTTGAGCAGCGCATTGATCGCCATCTGGATCAGCTCGGACGCGCCGTTGCCCAGGTAGACGTCGTCCACCGTGACGCCCTTGACGCCCTGCTGCTGCGTGTAGTGCACCACCGCCTTGCGCGGCGCGAACAAGCCCTTGCTGTCCGTGTAGCCGCCGGCATCGGCCAGGTTGCGGATCATGTCCTGCACGATCTCGTCCGGCGGCGTCAGGCCGAACACCGCCGTGTTGCCGATGTTGAGCTTGATGATCTTCTGGCCCTCTTCCTCCATCTGGCGCGCCTTGTCGAGCACAGGCCCACGGATGTCATAACTGACGCTGGCGAGCTTGGCGGACTTGGCGATGGGCTTCAAAACGGGCTCCAGGACAGGGATTGCTGCACTGCAGAAGTGCAGCCCTGCAGTTTAAGCAAGGCCCCGGGCGAACTCGGCGGTTCTGCGCGACACTCGCGCCCGGCTTTACCGGCAGCGCCCGACCCGTTTTCCATGAAGTTCCAGCTCGACGAGCCGCAAGGCGGCAACACCATCTCCCGCCATGACACCCAGGGCGTCTGGGTCAACGGCCAGCCGCACACGGCGAGCCTGCTCGTGCCCTGGAAGGGCGACGTCGTGGCCTGGGCGCCTTCGCGCTTCGAGGAACTTCAGGCGGCGCATTTCGAAGCGATACGCGCGCTGCAACCCGAGCTGGTGGTGTTCGGCAGCGGTGCCCGGCTGCGATTCCCCAACCCGGCGCTCTGGCGCGGGCTGGTGGAGGCGCGCATCGGTTTCGAGGTGATGGACATCGGCGCGGCCTGCCGCACCTACAACGTGCTGGCCAGCGAAGGCCGCAATGTCTTGGCAGCATTGTTGATCGAACGCTGAGCGGCCCCGATCGGGAGGTCGGAGCAAGGCTTTATAATCAGTGGCTATTGCCTGCGGGCGCCCGCGTGAAATGCTGCACAGGCAGCAATCACGAACCGGGGACCCCGTGAGCCCAACTTGCCGCTCCCTCCAATGACGCCTGCGCTCAACAAACCCCTGCCGGAAATTGAGGCCCAAGCCACCGGCGGCGTGAAGTTCACCGCCAACGCCTTCCTCGGCAAGTCGGTCGTGCTGTATTTCTACCCGAAAGACAACACGCCGGGTTGTACCACCGAGGCGATGCAATTCCGTGATCGCCACAAGGACTTCGTGAAGGCCGGCGCCGTCGTGTTCGGCGTTTCGCGCGACAACATGGCTTCGCACGACAAGTTCAAGCAGGCGCTGGAGCTACCCTTCGAGCTGATCGCCGACACGGAAGAGAAGCTCTGCCACATGTTCGGCGTGGTCAAGAACAAGATCATGTACGGCAAGAAGGTCAAAGGCATCGAGCGCTCGACCTTCCTGATCGCCCCGAACGGCATCCTGGTGGGCGAATGGCGCGGCATCAAGGTGGCCGGCCACGTCGACGAGGTGCTGAAGGCCGTCAAGGCGCTGAAGAAGGAAGCGGCCTAAAGCTTCTCGATGAGGCGCTGAACACGCGTTGTTCTCTGACATCGCGGGCACCCGCGGCATGTGCATAATCGGTTCATGCCCCGGGTCGAATCCTCGCCTCCAACCAACAAGCCGCACTCATCCTGTGCGGCTTTTTGCTTTCTGGAGCCGGGATCGCGTGGGGTTCACTTTCAGTCGACCCGCCGTACATGCCTCTGCCCAAGCCTCCTGCACAACGCGCCAGCCGCCTCGATGCCACCGCTTACTCGGCCCATCTGACTCCCAACAAACCGCGGGCGGCCTCGGCCGCCATCGCGCATGCCAGCGCGCCGGCCGCCCTGCCCGTGTCCCCGGTGGCGCCGGCAGCGGCGCCGACCGCCGAGGTGCTGCGCCTGCCCACTCCCGCCTCCAGCCCGGCCGCCGCCAAGCCCGCGCTGCCCGCCAAGTCGGCAAGCAAGGCGCCAGCCAAGGCCGCCGCGCCCAAGCGCACGCGCAAGCCCGCCGAGGCTGCCAAGCTCTTCGTGCTCGACACCAACGTGCTGATGCACGACCCGATGTCGCTGTTCCGCTTCGAGGAGCACGACGTCTTCCTGCCCATGATCACGCTCGAAGAGCTGGACGGGCACAAGAAGGGCATGACCGAGGTCGCGCGCAACGTGCGCCAGGTCAGCCGCGAACTGGACCAGCTCGCCGCCAGCCTGAAGAGCAGCGGCCTCGAAGAAATGGCCAAGGGCCTGCCGCTGGCCGGCACTGGCCACCGCGAGGCGGAAGGCAAGCTGTTCTTCCAGACCGAACTGATCGACGCGCCACTGCCGCAGGGCCTGCCGCAGGGCAAGGCGGACAACCAGATCCTGGGCGTGGTGCAGGCGCTGAAGGGCCGCCACCCGGACCGGGAAGTCGTGCTGGTGTCCAAGGACATCAACATGCGCATCAAGGCGCGCGCGCTGGGCCTGCCCACCGAGGACTACCGCAACGACAAGACGCTGGAAGACTCGGACCTGCTCTACACCGGCGTGCAGGCCTTGCCGGCCGACTTCTGGGAGCGCCATGGCAAGACCATGGAGAGCTGGCAGCAGGGCGGTACGACCTTCTACCGCATCAGCGGGCCGCTGGTGCCCACGCTGCTCATCAACGAGCTGGTGTACCTGGAAGCGCCCGGCACGACGCCGTTGTATGCCAAGGTCACCGAGATCACCGGCAAGACGGCGGTGCTGCGCACGCTGAAGGACTACGGCAACCAGAAGCACGCCGTCTGGGGCGTCACGGCCCGCAACCGCGAGCAGAACTTCGCGTTGAACCTGCTGATGGACCCGGAGTGCGACTTCATCACGCTGACCGGCACGGCCGGCACCGGCAAGACGCTGATGACGCTGGCTGCCGCGCTGGCCCAGGTGTTCGATGACCGCCGCTACAGCGAGATCATCGTCACCCGCGTGACCGTGCCCGTGGGCGAGGACATCGGCTTCCTGCCCGGTACCGAGGAAGAAAAGATGGGCCCCTGGATGGGTGCACTGGACGACAACCTGGAAGTGCTGGCCAAGGGCGGCTCGTCCGCCGGCGAATGGGGGCGCGCCGCCACCAACGACCTGGTGCGCAGCAAGATCAAGATCAAGAGCCTGAACTTCATGCGCGGGCGCACCTTCCTGAACAAGTTCGTCATCATCGACGAGGCGCAGAACCTGACGCCCAAGCAGATGAAGACGCTGATCACCCGCGCCGGCCCCGGCACCAAGATCGTCTGCCTGGGCAACCTCGCGCAGATCGACACGCCCTACCTGACCGAGGGCAGCTCGGGCCTGACGTTCGCCGTGGACCGCTTCAAGGGCTGGGCCCACAGCGGCCACGTGACGCTGGCGCGCGGCGAGCGTTCGCGCTTGGCGGACTTCGCGTCCGAGGTGCTGTAGGCCGTGCTGTTGACGACGCGTGGCGGCTCAGTCGCCGCGCTGCAGCGCTTGTGAGAACCGGCGGATCTGCGGGTCCTGCCGCACGGCCTGCTTGGCCGCGCGGATGAGCTGGTCCACCTGCTCGGGCGGCAGCTTCAGCCGTGTCGGGATCATGTTCAGCACCTGCTCCTCAGCCTCGACCAGGTCGGCAAAGCTGATCTGCGTGACGCTGAACTTCAGGTCCTCGCAGCGCCACTCCGGGTTCTGCGCGCGCAGTTCAGCCTTGCGTTCGTCGCTGAGGCTGCAGCGAAAGGTGATGAGGTCGCGCTCCCAATTGCGCACCATGGGCAGGAAGTTCGCGTAGCTCATGCGCATCGTGCTCTCGATGGCCGTGTCCACCGCGCCCGAGGCGATGTCCATGCCCGACGGCCCGGCCATTTCGCGGGCCCAGTCGGCGCTCGGCCCCTGGCCGGCGTCCACCACGATGAACAGCAGCCGCCGCATGGTCGATGCCTCCTGTTCGGGGATGGGGCCGTAGGGCGTGTTCAGCAGCACGCGGCTCTGCAGGATGGCGACCAGGCCGAGGTTGTCCGTCAACCCGCCGTCCACCAGCTTGAGGTAACGCCCGGCCTTGGGATCGCGGTAGTCGCGGAACAGGCGCGCCAACGCGATGCGCAGGCGGTGCTGGTCGTCGCCCTCGTCGCGCTTCGCCTTCAGGCCAGGCGGCATCTGAAGCTCGCAGGCCTCGGGGAAGCGCTGCAGCACCACCGGCGCGAAGAACAGCGGCACGGCCATGGACGCCGCCACCGCCTCCGACACCGGGTAGCTCGCCAAATCGCTGCACAGCGCATCGAACGCACGCTCGTGGAACGGGAACGCCAGACGGTACTGCACGTTGCTCGCGCTGATCCAGACGACCGGCCGCGAACGGCGGAACATGTCGGCGAACGTCGCGCCCTTGAAGACGTCGTTCTCCAGCCAGTCGTTGAAGTCCGTGCGGTCGTTCAGCCCGCCCGACAGCAGGCGGCGCAGGTTGTTGGGGTTGAGCAGGCTGAAGCGCAGGTTGGCCTCGCCGTCATGCAGCAGCACCTTGTCGCGGAATTCGCGCATGCCCTGCGGCCCATGCAGGCCGAGGTAGGCCGCCGTCAGCGACCCGCCGGACACGCTGGTGATGAAGTTGACCTCGTCCAGCAGGTTGCGCCCGGCCGTCGCTGGCTGCTCGCGCAGGCCCTCCAGCACACCGTAGGCGAACGCCGCGGCGCGCAGCCCGCCGCCCGAGAAGCTGAGCGCGACGAACGTGTCCGTGTCCCGCGCCGGCGGCGTGCGCTGCATGGACTGCAACGCCGCCGGCTTGTTGCGCGGCGGGTTCATCGCCGGGCTGGCGCAGGCGGCAAGCAGCGCGCAGGCGCACAACAGCAGATGGAGCCTCACTCGCACGCGCACGCCTCGATCTCCTTCACCCGCATCCCTCGCGCGGGCACCCCGATTGTGCTAGGCCCACGAAAAACGGCCCCGCAGGGCCGCTCTCGCAAAGCCTGCTCGCTCAACCGCGGCGGCGGCGCGCAATGCCCAGCCCAGCCAGCGCGACGCCGGCCAATGCCAGGGTGGCAGGCTCAGGCACGGTGCCTCCATCGGCGTTCACGACCACCTGGATCGACGTCTCCACCACAGGCTCGCCGACGGCCGACGTCACCGTCAGGCGGAAGTCGGTGATGCTGTTGCCATAAGGATCGAAGGTGAAGGGGATGAAGGACATCATCAGGTTCCACGACTCGGCGTAGCTGCTGCCCAGGGCCGTGAGGTTGGCGCTGACGGGATCGTTCGCTGCCGTCGGATCCTTGTCGACATAAAGCGTCACCACGCAGCCCGTGCAGCTGTTGCCGAGGCTCCACGCGAAATCGAAGCTCCAGTTCGCATAGCCCTTGCCATCGGCCGCGTAGATGCCGGACGGGCCGTAGAACGTGTCGATGCCGTTGTTCGCCATCGATGCACTGGTCTTGTAGGCATGCGCGCCGATGGCCACCATCACGTCGCTGCTGGTCTGCACGTTGAACAGCACGTTCTCGAGGCCGGCGCTACCTGTCGGTGGCCATGGCGACGAGAGGGTGGTCAAGCCGGCATGAGCGGAAAGGACGGTGCCGGCAAGCGTCAGCACGGCAAACATCTTCTTGATCATTTATGGTCTCCTGTGAAGTCTTCAGAGTCGGACCTGCAGGACTCGCGGGGCGTCCAGCGGTGCTGCCGCAAGAGTTCGCAAGAGGCGTACCAGATTCACGAAAGCCAAGAGGCCCGAGGCCAGGGCCGGGACAGGCCCGGCGCTCCGGTCGCTGCCACCTCTGCGTGACAGGTTTTCCGACACCAGGTAAACCCTTGACTCGCTTGGCAAGCCACGACCGGGCGCGCCGTCATATCTGAGCCCACGCGCGTTTTTGCTGCCGGCACCTGTCAGCAGACGCCGCCGACAATCGCGCGCATGCAGCAGCCCCCCCGCTGGATCGCCCATCTCGACATGGACGCCTTCTACGCGTCCGTCGAGCTGCTGCGCTATCCGCAACTGAAGGGCCAGGCCGTGGTCATCGGCGGGCGGCGCGCTGACGCGCCGCAGCAGCTCGCTGATGGCTCCTGGCGGTACGCGAGGCTGCGCGACTACACCGGCCGCGGCGTCGTCACCACGTCCACCTATGCGGCACGCGACCTGGGCGTGTTCTCGGCGATGGGCCTGATGAAGGCCGCGCTGCGCGCGCCCGACGCCATCCTGCTGCCGGCCGACTTCGATTCCTACCGCAGGTACTCGCGCCTGTTCAAGACCGCCGTGGCCGAGGTCGCACCGCTGATCGAGGACCGCGGCATCGACGAGATCTACATCGACCTGACCGACGTGCCCGGCGTGCGTGACGCCGTGGGCCACGACCCGCTGGGCGGCGTGAAGGCGGTGGCGCGCGAGATCAAGAACTCGGTGGGCCGTGCCACCGGCCTGACCTGCTCCATCGGCATCACGCCCAACAAGCTGCTGTCCAAGATCGCCAGCGAACTGGACAAGCCCGACGGCATCACGGTGCTGACGATGGACGACATCCCCAAGCACGTGTGGCCGCTGGGCGTGCGCAAGATCAACGGCATCGGCCCCAAGGCCAGCGAGAAGCTGATCAAGCTCGGCCTGGAGACCGTCGGCGACATCGCCGCGGCCGACCCGCACTGGCTCATCGAGCAGTTCGGCGCGAGCTACGGCGAGTGGCTGCACAACGCATCGCACGGGCGCGACTCGCGCGCCGTCGTCACGCACAGCGAGCCGGTGTCCATCAGCCGGGAAACCACCTTCGAGCGCGACCTGCACGCCGTGCACGACCGCGTGCTGCTGGGCGGCATCATGGACGAGCTGTGCGAAAGCATGGCCCGCGACCTGGCCCGCAAGCGCTACGCCGGCAAGACCGTGGGCATCAAGCTGCGCTTCGAGGGCTTCGTCACCGTCACGCGCGACCAGACGCTCAAAGCCCCCATCCTCAGCGCCGCGGACATCCGCCATGCCGTGGGCCTGTGCCTGAAGCGGGTCACTTTCGACAAGCGCTTGCGACTGATGGGCGTGCGCATCGGCAACCTCGTGCATGCCAGCCAGATGCTGCCTGCAACACCGACCCTGGCGCAGGGGCAACCACCAGCCGCCGAGAATCTGCCCCTCTTCTGACGCCTGCTCCTCGCCCCCGCATGACCGCGCCCGCCGACATCCACACCTATGAACCCCGCCACGGCCACGGCCTGCCGCACGATCCGTTCAATGCCATCGTCGGCCCGCGCCCCATCGGCTGGATCGGCAGCCACGACGGCGCCGGGCACCACAACCTGGCGCCATACAGCTTCTTCAACGCCTTCAACTATGTGCCGCCCATCGTCGGCTTCGCCAGCATCGGCGCCAAGGACAGCCTGCGCAATGCCCAGGCCACGGGAGAGTTCACCTGGAACCTGGTCACCCGCGAACTGGCCGAGCGCATGAACGCCAGCTGCGCGGCCGTGCCGCCGGAGGTGGACGAGTTCGCGCTGGCCGGGCTGACCCCGCTGGCCTCGCAGCTCGTGACGGCGCCCCGCGTGGCCGAGTCGCCAGTGAGCTTCGAGTGCCGCGTCACGCAGGTCGTGCAGCTGGCCACCGCCGCGGGCGAGCAGGTGCCGACCTGGCTGGTGCTGGGCGAGGTGGTGGCGGTGCACATCGCGCGCCACCTGCTGGTGGACGGCGTCTACGACACGGCTGCGGCCCACCCGGTGCTGCGCGGCGGCGGCCCGGCAGACTACTTCGAGATCACCGCGGCGCAGCGCTTCCAGATGCACCGCCCGCGCTGACGGCGGCCGGTGCTACACCCAGCCCTGGCGCCACACCGCCGCGTCGCGCAACGTGCGCCAGGCCAGCCGCTGCACCCGCTTGGAAAAGAGTGCTTCCAGCTCCACCCACTCCACCGGCGCGCCGGGCAGCTCGGGCTCGACCACCTTGACGACGACGAAATGCTTGTCCTTGGCCACCGGCTTCACCGCCGTCCACTTGCTGAGCAGCAGCTTCTTGGGGTGCAGCGGGTTCACGGCGCGGCCACACCAGGGTGCGCATGCTGCCGCAATTGCGCCAGGCTGAGGATGCCCAGCACGAGGCGGTTGGTGGCCTCCAGCACCACCGGCGGCGCTGCGCCAGCTTCCAGCGCCTCCAGCCAGCGCAGCGCGCACAGGCACCAGCGGTCGCCCGGCTTCAGGCCGGCAAAGCGCCAGGCCGGGCGCGGGGTGACGAGGTCGTTGCCGCGGGCGAGCGAAAAGTCCAGGAATTCCTGCGTGACCCGCGCGCAGACCAGGTGGGTGCCGCGATCCTGCGCGTCCGCCGAGCAGCAGCCGTCGCGCAGGAAGCCGGTCAAGGGGTCGAACGAGCAGGCCTGCAGCGGCGTGCCCAGTACATTCATTGCCGTCATGCGCCGCGCTCCTGTTGTTCCACACCCCATCTTGCCGGCAATGCCAAGGCCGCGGGCGCGCAGGCCCATCGCCGCACCGGCCCGACCCGCGGGATGAGCGACTGGACCTACACCGTCTCCGTGCGCAGCCTGTGCGAGTTCACGGCCAAGCGCGGTGACCTGGACCGGCGCTTCACGCCGTCGGCCACCGCGCTGGAAGGCCAGGCCGGCCAGATGGCGGTGCTCGCGCGCCGCTCACCCGGCTACGAAACCGAGCTGCCGCTGCAAGGCCAGTACGGCCAGTTGCGCGTGCGCGGCCGGGCGGACGGTTACGAGGTCGACGTGAACCGGCTGGAGGAGATCAAGACCATACGCGGGCCGGTCGACACCATCCCCGAGAACCGCCGCGCGCTGCACTGGGCGCAGCTGCAGACCTACGGCGCACTGATCGCCGCCGAGCGCGGCCTCGCTGAACTGCAGCTGGCGCTGGTTTACGTGGACGCCGACACGCAGACCGAGACCGTGCTGCGCGAGACCGCCACCGCCGCCGACCTGCAGGCCGCCTTCGCGGCCCGCTGCCAGGCCTTCGAGGCCTGGGCCGCGCAGGAGGCTGGCCACCGCAGCGCACGCGACGCCGCACTGCGCGAGCTGCCCTTTCCACTCGGCGAGCTGCGCCCGGGCCAGCGCCTGCTGGCCGAGGCCGTCTACCGCGCCGCGGCACAGGGCCGCTGCCTGCTGGCGCAGGCGCCCACCGGCATCGGCAAGACGCTGGGCACGCTGTTCCCGCTGCTGCGCGCCATGCCCGCACAGCAGCTCGACAAGATCGGCTACATGACCTGCAAGGGCACCGGCCGCATCATGGCGCTGGACGCGCTGCAGACGCTGCGCAGCGCCATGCCGGGCCCAAGCCCTGGGCAGGGCGCACCGCAAGGCGCGCTGCGCGTGCTCACGCTGGTGGCCAAGGAGCAGGCCTGCGAGCATCCGGACAAGGCCTGCCACGGCGAGTCCTGCCCGCTGGCCAGCGGCTTCTACGACCGCCTGGCCGCCGCGCGCAGCGAGGCCGTCACGGCCCAGTGGCTGGACCCGGCCGCCCAGCGCCGCATCGCGCTCAAGCACGGCATCTGCCCCTACTACCTGGGCCAGGAGCTGCTGCGCTGGGCCGACGTCGTCGTCGGCGACGTGCACCATGCGTTCGACCCGCACGGCCAGCTGTTCAACCTCGCGCAGGCGCAGGACTGGAAGCTCGCGCTGCTGGTGGACGAGGCGCACAACCTCGTCGAGCGCGCGCGGGCCATGTACAGCGCCGCGCTGAGCCTGGCGAGCGTGCGCGACATCGAGCCCCAGGCACCCAAGGCCCTGCGCCCGCCGCTGCGCCGCCTGGCCCGCGAACTCAGCGACCTGGCGCGCGCGCAGCCGGCCGAGTACCACGCGTTCGACGACGTCCCGGACGCGCTGGCCGAGGCGCTGCAGCTCGTCAGCGCGACGCTGGGCGAACACATGCAGAACCACCCGCTCGAAACCGGGCCGCTGATGCTGTTCTATTTCGAGGTGCTGGGCCTGCAGCGCATGCTGGACAAGTTCGGCCCGCACTCGTTGTGCGACCTGCAGCGCAGCGCCGTCGCACAGCGGGCTGGCGAACTGACGGCGCCCGCCGCGCCGGTCAACCTGTCGCTGCTGGACGACCTCGGCATGCCCGACCCGTTGGCGTCGGCCGAAGACGACCCACCCGTCGCCACCGACGTGGATGTGCTGCTGTCCATCCGCAACGTGGTGCCCGGCTTCTTCCTGAAGCCGCGGTTCGAGGGGCTCAGCAGCGTCACGCTGTTCTCGGCGACGCTCGGCACCGCCGAGTACCAGCGCGACCTGCTGGGCCTGCCCGACGACACGGCCTGGATCGACGTGCCCGCGCCCTTCCCGCCCGAGCACCTCGTCGTGCGCGTGGCCGACCGCATCTCCACCCGCTACGACCACCGCACCGCGTCGCTGGATGCGCTGGTGGCCGTGCTCGCCACGCAGTTCGCCGAACACCCGGGCAACTACCTCGCCTTCTTCAGCAGCTTCGACTACCTGGAGCAGGCCGCCGCGCGGCTGGCGCTGCGCCACCCGGCGCTGCCGCGCTGGAGCCAGTCCCGCGCGATGGGCGACGCCGCGCGGCGCGCCTTCCTGGACCGCTTCGTGGAAGGCGGCCGCGGCATCGGCTTCGCCGTGCTGGGCGGCGCGTTCGCCGAGGGCGTGGACCTGCCCGGCACGCGCCTCATCGGCGCCTTCATCGCCACGCTGGGCCTGCCGCCGGTGTCGCCGCTGCAGGCGCAGATCCGCGAACGGCTGGACGCGATGTTCGGCGCCGACCACGGCTACGCCGACCTCGTGCCCGGCATGCAGAAGGTCGTGCAGGCCGCCGGCCGTGTGCTGCGCTCGGTGGACGACCGCGGCTGGGTCTGGCTGCTGGACCGGCGCTACCGCCGGCCCGAGGTGCGCGCGCTGCTGCCGGCCTGGTGGCAGCTTTAGCGCCGCAGCCTCGCCGCGTTGCGGGGCCGTTCCGGGATCGCCCACCAATGCGCGTTTTCCCGCGGTTGCGCAGCGCTTTTCCGGGACAGGAAGTCCCAGGGTGACGCCGGAGATGAAGCCGATACATTGCTTTACGTCGTCAGCCGGTCCCCAGCCGCAGGGGGTTGCCGGTCCTGCAGTCCGCGGCTCCATGGATGGAGGGTTCTCATGTCGATGACACGTTCGCTGATCTCGTTGGCAGCGCTCTGCGCGCTGGCCGCCAGCAGCCAGGCTGACACCTTTGTCACCCCAGGCGATGAAACCAGCGGCCTGAACACGGCCTTTCGCAACGCACCGCGCACCTACATGGCGCTGTACACGTCGGTCAATTTCGAGACGCTGACCAGCCCGGTCTGGATCACCGGCATGCAGTTGCGCATCTCGGCCGATGGCAACACCGCACTGCCCGCCACCTGGCCCAGCCAGGACCTCACGTTCACCAATTTCAACGTGCAGTTGTCCCAGGCTTCGTCCAGCCTGCTGTCGGACGGCGAGTTCCTATTGGGAACCGAAGCGTTCGCCGCGCAGCAGGCGGCCGGCACCGTCGTGAACGTGCGCTCCGGCAGCCTGTCGATCTCCACGGCGTCGTTCCAGAACAGCGGCGGCGAGAACTCGTTCGGCGCGCTGATCAGCTTCTCGACGCCCTACCTGTACACGCCGGGCCAGTCGCTGCTGCTGTACCTGACGCACACCGGCTATGCGCCCGGCACCGAAGCGCAACCGTTCTTCGCGGTGACCGACTACTCGCCCGGCGTGACCGACGCCATCTCGTCCACCGCCGGCTACCAGGCTGCCAACGCCACCGGCTTCTCCAGCCCGTACATCGTGCAGTTCACGACCACACCGGTGCCCGAGCCGTCCACGATGCTGATGCTGGCCGGCGGCATCGTCGGCCTGCTCGCGCTGAACCGCCGCCGGCGCGCGACGGACGCGGCCTGACCTGGTGCTGAACGGCTCGCGGCTGCCGCAGCGACCGCATCACCCACACGGCGCTGCTGCCGTTGGCGGAGCGCCGTTGCTTCATGCAGCGCCGCCCGGCCGTTCGCCAATCACGACGCGCGAAGAGGTCGTGCGCGCGGGTGAATCGGGGTCTTGCCCGTGCGGCGGGGGCCGCCACCGGGGCCGCATCCGTACCGCCACCGACACACGCATGCCGCGGGCCGCGCTACGCTGCGTGCCACATCCACGCTCGGGAACCTCCATGAAACGCGTCACCGGCCTCGGCGGCATCTTCTTTAAAGCCAGGGACCCCAAGGCCCTGGGCGAGTGGTACCAGCGCCATCTCGGCCTGAACGTCAGTGAATGGGGCGGCGCCGTCTTCAACTGGGCGGACGACAACCCGACCGGTGCCGGCATGACGCTGTGGACGCCGTTCAAGGAGAGCACCGACTATTTCGCGCCCAGCGCCGCGCCATTCATGATCAATTTCCGCGTCGCGGACCTGCATGCGCTGCTGGCGGCCCTGCGGGCCGAGGGCTGCGACGTACAGGACAAGGTGGACGAGTCCGAGTACGGCAAGTTCGGCTGGGTCATCGACCCGGAAGGCAACAAGGTGGAGCTGTGGGAACCGCCGGCCGGGCAGTGACCGCGGCCGGCCCGCCACGCTCGCGTCTGCCCACGGGTGGATGCCGAAACGTTCGAACCGCGTCCAAGACCGCGGCGCCGCACCCGCTCGCGCTAGGCCAGCCAAAACCGCACGGCGGTTGATTCAGGTCAGGTGCGTGCAGACGCCGGCGCCCTGAAAGACGCCGAACGCCTCACAGGGCGAGCTTGCCGTGCACGCCTTCGTCCACGCGCTTGCCGACGATGGCGCCGAACAGCATCTTCATGCCGGCGATCGCGGCGCCGTGCTTGTTGTCCCAGTACTCGCCGCTGACCGGGTCCACGCGCAGCAGGCTGATGCGCGGGTCGTTCTCGCCCTCGGTGAACCAGGCCCGCAGCGTGGGCTTCCACAGGCGATGGATGGTGGCCTTGTCGGTGACCTCGGTGGCCGTGCCTTCCAGGCGCAGATGGCTGCCGTGGTCGCCTTCCTTGAAGAACAGCGTCACCCGCGAGTCACGGTCGAGCTCGATGTTCTTGACGCTGTCCACCTCGGTGAAGAACCACAGCTGCCCGCTGTCTTCCTCGACCTCGATGACGGTCATCGGCCGCGCATGCAGCTGCGAGCCCAGGCCCAGCGTGCAGAAGAAGCAGCTGCTGCCGGCCTTCACCAGGTCGGCGATCTTGTGGGCGGCGGCGCTGCCGCTGAGGTCTTCCTCGGTGTGGGTGTCGGGGTCTTGCGAGCGGTTGAGCGTGTCTTGCATGGGGGCTCCTGGGCGATGGATGGCAATGGCACAGCCTAGGCAGCCCCGCGGCGCAGCCGTGTCGGCACGCAGGCAGGCCCGCTGTCGGACAAGGGCCGTGCCTGCCGGCGCCCGGCCAGGCCGTCGAGCATCCGGAGCGCGGCGGGCTCCATATCGTCCGCATCGAGGCTGACGTTGTTGAGCATGACGACGGCGTCATCGCCGTCCAGCGGCCCATAGCCCAGCGCACGAAACCCCAGGCTCGCGCCGGTTTCCTCCATGACGGCACGCTCTGCCCCGCCCAACCGCGCGTGCATCACGCGGCCACCCAGCGCATAGCGTCGCTCGGGGAACCTGACGCGGAACAGCTCGGCCCGGCTCGCGGCGGACAGCAGCGGCCCGCGGCGCGCTGCACGCAGCAGCGCGAACAGGTCGGCCGCGTCGGTCCAGTAGCCGCCGATCATCTGCATGAAGGCCGGGATGCCGATGACCACCGGCGCGCTGCCGGGGTCGTTCTCGCGGTAGCTCGTCGCGACGCGCTGCGCGGGCGGCACGAGCCCCGAGAAGACGCCGCTGTGGCGCAGGCCGGCCGGCGCGAACAGCAGCTCGCGGGCCGCCTGCGCATAGGCCTGGCCGGTCACGCGCTCGACGATCTGCTGCACCACCAGCCAGTTCGAGTGCGAGTACTGCCACTGCCGGCCCGGTGCGAACTGCAGGTCGCCGCTGGCGTAGCGCCGCACGGCTTCGGCGGTGTCGATGCCGTCTTTGTAGAGGTCGAGGTTGGCCTCCAGCGCCGGGATGACCTCGTTGGGCAGCCCGCTGGCGTGGCTCATCAGGTGCTCCAGCGTCAGCAGCCGCGCCGTGTCGCGTCGGTAGTCCGGCAGATAGCTGGCGATGGGCGTGCGCAGCGCCAGCCGCCGCTGGTCGACCAACCGCAGCACCACCAGCGCGGCGATCCACTTGGACACCGAACCGCCGTGGAAGACCGTGTCGGTCGTCATCGGCGTGCGGCTGGCGAAGTCGGCGAGGCCGAAGGCCTGCTGGTACGTCACGCGCCCCGCCGTGCCCGCCAGCATGACACCGTTGAAACTGTGCCTGGCGGCGAAGGCGCGTGCGGCTTCGTCGGGGTCCTCCTGGGCCGTGGCGGAGCCAGCACACAGCCAGGCCGCCGCACCGCCGGCGAGCAGGTGGCGTCGATTCAGGTCGGGCATGTCGTTCTCCGTCCGGTCGTGGAACCCATGCGGCGGACTCTAGGCAGCCACCGCGCGCGCCGGCAGCGGATTGCGACGAACCGCAGCTGGCGCGGCATGGACGGCAGGCCCGCCGGCGCTGCTGGCTACCATCGCCGCATGCCCGCCCCGCCCATCCGCCTGCCGTCGCTGGACGCCTTGCTCGCCTTCGATGCCATTGCCCGCACCGGCAGCTTCGAGGCCGCTGCCGCGGAGCTGGCCTTGAGCGCCAGCGCGGTGGCCAAGCGCGTCGCCGGGCTGGAGGAGCGGCTGGGCGAGCCGCTGCTGCTGCGCCAGCCGCCCAAGGCCCTGGCACTGACGCCGGCCGGCCACGAATACCTGCCCCAGGTGCGCCAGGTGCTGGCGCTGCTGCAGGCCATGCCGCTGCACCAGCGCATCAGCACGCGGCGCGAGCGGCTGCGCGTCAGCGCCACGCCCACCTTCGCCCGCCAGCTGCTCGTGCCGGCCCTGCCCGGCTTCACTGCCTTGCATCCGCACATCGAGCTGGAGCTGACGCTGTCGGTGCCGCTGCTGGCCGAGGGCGATGCGGGTGCCGACCTGGAGATCCGCCACGGCGCCGTGCCGGACGAGATCGCGCCGACGCAGGTGCTGCTGCACGACCGGCTGACGCCATTGGCCGCGCCGGCGCTGCTGGCCGCCCATGAGTCCAGACACCCCCCGCTGCGCGAGCCCGCCGACTTGCTGGCCCTGCCGCTGCTGCGCACGCCGCTGCAGCCCTGGGCGCCGTGGCTGCGCGCCGCCGGCCTGGCCGACGCGCCAGAGCCCGATGCCGGCCCCCGCCTCGTCGACCTGGGCCTGGTGCTGGCCGCAGCCTTGGCCGGCCAGGGCGTGGCGCTGGCGCGGCTGAGCCTGGCCAGGCACGAGCTGGCCGAGGGGCGCCTCGTGCAGCCGTTTGCACTCACGGTAGCGGCCGAGCGCAGTTACGGGCTGGTGTGCCACCGCCCCGGACCGGCGACGCAGGCGTTCGCGGACTGGCTGCATGCGCACTGCCGCGCGCTTGAGCTGGCGTGCCTGGCGGAAAACTCTTCCGCCGCCGCCTGAGGTTTTTTCCGGCACGCGCCGGCGCGGCCGGGCCTAGCATCGCGGACCTCCCCGTCACCTGCGCCGCCATGCCCGTCATCACCTGCATCGAAGACCTCCGCGCCCTTGCCGAGAAGCGCGTGCCGCGCATGTTCTACGACTACGCCGACTCCGGCTCCTGGACGGAAACCACCTACCGCGCCAACGAGAGCGACTTCCAGGCCATCAAGCTGCGCCAGCGCGTGGCCGTGAACATGGAAGGCCGCAGCACCGCCGTGACGATGGTGGGCCAGGCCGCGACGATGCCCGTGGCCATCGCGCCGGTGGGCCTGACCGGCATGCAGCACGCCGACGGCGAGATCCATGCGGCGCGCGCGGCCGAGAAGTTCGGCATCCCGTTCACGCTCTCCACGATGAGCATCTGCTCCATCGAGGACGTGGCCGAGCACACCACGGCGCCGTTCTGGTTCCAGCTCTACATGATGCGCGACCGCGACGCGATGGCGCGCATGATCGACCGCTGCAAGGCAGCCAAGTGCTCGGCGCTGGTGCTGACGCTGGACCTGCAAGTCATCGGCCAGCGCCACAAGGACTTGAAGAACGGTCTCACCGCGCCGCCGCGGCCCACGCTGGCCAACCTCTTGAACCTGGCCACCAAGCCGCGCTGGGTGCTGGGCATGGCCGGGACCCGCCGCCACACCTTCCGCAACCTGGTGGGCCATGTGAAGGGCGTCAGCGACATGCGCTCGCTGTCGGCCTGGACCAACGAGCAGTTCGACCCGCGGCTGAGCTGGGCGGACATCGCCTGGGTCAAGGAGCGCTGGGGCGGCAAGCTGATCCTGAAGGGCATCATGGAAGCGGAAGACGCCAGGCTGGCCGTGCAGGCCGGCGCGGACGCCATCGTCGTCAGCAACCACGGCGGCCGGCAACTCGACGGCGCGCCCAGCAGCATCCATGCGCTGCCGGCCATCGCGGCCGAGGTGGGGTCGCTGAACTCGAACTGCGAGGTGTGGATGGACGGCGGCATCCGCTCGGGCCAGGACGTGCTGAAGGCCTGGGCGCTGGGCGCGCGCGGCACGATGATCGGCCGCGCGATGGCCTACGGGCTGGGCGCGATGGGCGAGGCGGGCGTGACGAAGGCGCTGCAGATCCTGCACAAGGAACTGGACGTGACCATGGCCTTCTGCGGCCACACGCAGCTGACGAACGTGACGCGCGACATCCTCGTGCCGGGCACCTACCCGACGGCCTGAACGGCCGGCGAGTTGCGCGCCACAAAAGAACAAGGCCCTCGGGCGATGCCTGAGGGCCTTGTTCGTTGCCGGGTTCGGTTCAGCGCGGCTTGAGCGTGACCTCGAGCTTTTCCAGCTCGGTCCGGTTGCCGGCGGAGACCGTGCCGGTGAACTGGACCCCGAAGCCGCCGGCTGTGCTGGCCGCGGTCGGCAGCGTCGCCGAGAAGTGGATCTCGTGGGGCAGCTTGTAGCCGGCCTGCGTGTTGTTCTGCGCCGAGCTGGTCGTCACGTCGGCCGTCAGCACGTTGCCCACCAGCTTGAACACCACGTGCGTGCCCGGCGTGAACACCGAGCTCTCGACATAGGCCCCGGGCAGGATCGTCCGGTTGCCGTTCACATACTCAAGCATCGACACGCGCACCGAGTTGCCGGAGGACGGGATGGGCTGGTTGCCGTTCAGCGGGTCGCTCGCCAGACGCTGAAAGCGCAGCGCATAGCCGGTCTGCGTGAGCGGGTCCCACTTGATGTAGACCTCCAGGTACTGATCCGTCGCGCTGCCGAAGCCCTGGCCGGCGATCTTCTCCGGCGTCAGGTCCAGCGCCAGCGTCATGTCCGAGTACGACCCCTGCGGCTGGTACAGCAGGCGCGCCCCTTGGGTGGCAGTGATCAGGCCCGCCACGCCCAGCGCACCGTCCCGGTCGCCGACGACGTAGGCCCAGGGCGCCGCGCTGGACGGCACCCAGGTCTGGTTCACGTCGGTCGGCTTGATCGTGTCGGCGTACCAGACATCGGGCTGGTTGAGCGCATGGCCCGTCCAGGTGATGTTGGCGAAGTTGGTGGCGATGACGTTGGGGCGGGTCACGTCCGCCGCCACGATGGCGCGCGGGATGGACACCTCGATGGCACTCGTGGCCGCCGCGCTGAACTCGTAGCGGGGCGTGATGACGGCGGTCAGGTACTTGCCGATGTCGCCGGCGGACAGGCGGTAGTTCTTGTACGGCTCGTTGCGCGTCGTGACGGCCACCTGCACGGCCTTGTCGCCCGGCGCGTTGCCGCGGTACCAGGTGATGGTGGACCAGTCGGTGAACTCCGGGTGGTCGTACACCAGCTGCAGCCCGGCCATGTCGGCGCTGATCGCGATGGACGGCGTGCCCATGACGACGGGCGCGTTGACCGTGGTGGGCCGCACGTTCAGCGTCGCCTGCGCGACCAGGCCGTTCGGCGCGGTCGCCTTGACGACGGTGTCGATGATGCGGCCCGTCGCGTTCAGCTTGGCGCGCAGGTGCAGCTTGCCGTCGCCGTTGTTGGGCAGCAGCGTGAACAGCGCGGTGTCGTAGTCGAACTTGATCGCATCGAACGCAAACCCGTCCGCAGGCGTGAAGGCCGGCGTGAGGATGACCTCGTTGGCCGGGTTGTCCGACTGCACGGCCGCGGCGTTGACACCCAGCGTCATCTTGAACGCGGTGTCGTTCTTCTGCTGCTGGCGCGACGGGTCCCAGCCGTCACTGCCCTTGAGCAGGTTGTAGACGTTGTACTCCGCGCCGACCTTGAAGATCTTCAGCGCCTCCGCACTCAGCACCTGCGTGACCTGCGGGTTCTGCGGGTCGAACACCACCGGCGTGCCGTCGGCGTACAGGTTGTTGTAGACGTAGTGCTTGACGTCCGGCCGCTGGATGTTCTCCCAGCGGATTTCTTCCTTCGGCCCCTTGAAGGTGTTGTCGATCAGCGCCCAGTTGCCACCGCTCTTGGCGAACCAGAAGGTGGGGCTGTCGTTGAAGAAATTGAAGGTCGACTTCAGGAAGACGGCAATCGTCGACGAGCCGCCGAAGGAGGGGTGGCTGCCGTAGAAATCGAACGTGCAGTTCTCGAACACGTTGATGCCGCCGCCGGCAATGGCGTCGTCGGTCAGCTGGAAGTAGGAGTTCTTGAAGTAGGCCCGGGCCGGACTGATCGCAATCAGGTTCAGGAAGCTGACGAAGCGCACGTTCTCGAAGTAGACGCGGTCCAGCGTGCCGCCGGCGGACGTGATGGTCTGGGCCTGCACGCGCGCGTCGCCGCGGCGGGGCACGTTCTGCGACGGGTCGCGCGGGAACACCAGGTCCACCGACGTGTAGTTGGCGATCGTCAGGTGATAGGCCGAGAAGCCGGTGCCGATGCCGATGACGTTCCAGTTGCCGTTGGCGCCCATGGTCTGGCCGCGATTGCCGGCGATGCGCACGTCGTCCGCGTTGGACGTGAGGCCGCGGAAGGTCAGGCCGGACTGCGTGAACGAGATGCCCACCAGGCCCGGGTGCTCCGGCGTGTTGGCGTTGTTCACGTCCTTGTAGTCGTCGGTCCAGTAGACGCCGGGCGTGAAGTTCACGGTGGCGTTGTTGGGGATGTTGGCGGCCTTCAACTCTTGCAGCGTCCGGAACGTGAACGCGTTGCGCCGGCTCTCGTCCAGGTAGGCATCGACGACCACGTTGGACGCCGACAGCGGGACGAACTTGGCCTTCAGCGCGAGCTGCGCCTTGACCTTGTCGTGCGCGAAGTCCCACATGGTGCCCTGGCCCGCATCGGCGACGAACCAGCCGACGAAGTAGAAGTTCGCGCCGCGGTCGGGCTTCACGGGCGGCGTCAGCAGCGCCTGGTCGATGACCTGCACCTGGCTGACGGTGCCTTCGACGTCGAAGGTCACCGCATGCGAGAGGCCGGCGTCGGTCTTGGCCGCCTCGCTGCCGGAGCCGCAAGCTGCCAGCAGCGTCAACAGGAAGGCGAGGAACATGCGGGCGAGGGAGGAGCCCCGGACTTGGCGGACGGCGCTCATGACGCGCTTTCCAGCGGCGAGCGGGCGCCCGCAGCGGGCAGGGCCGCCGAACGCAGGGACGGGGGGCACTTCTTCATGGTCTTGTCTCCGTATCGTTTGGGTGGAATCCAGGCGGACGGCAGGCGTCCACCAGCGGACCGGAACAGCTCAAGGCCGGCCGCGACGAAGGCGGGCTGTCGGCTGCGGAGGTGCCGTTGGCGCGCGATGAATCATCAAGATTGACTATATCGACAGGTTTCTGAAATGAAATGGTGGTTCATAAATCAGAAACACCGTTTCGCAAAATGCCGCAAGTCTGTATAAGCGCCGCCCGATGGCGGCCAGCGCCAAGCCCACGCCACGCACGGCGCCCCGTGCGGGCATGACATGTGGCCGCCGCCACATGGCCCGGTTAGGCTGGCGGCAGGAGGACTCCATGCGGAAAAACCGACTTGCGTGCCTGTTGGCCGCACTGCCGCTGCTGGCTGCGGCGGCTCCAGCCCCACTGCCATCGCGCACGGCCATCGATGACGAGGTCGCGCGGCTGATGGCCGCCACGCAAGCCCGGGGCATCGCCGTGGCCGTCATCGAAGACGGCCAGGTGCGGCATGTGCGCGCCTACGGCCAGCGCAATGCCGCGGGCGAGCCGCTGCTGCAGGACACGGTGATGTACGGCGCATCGCTGACGAAGGCGGTGTTCGCGTACACGGTGATGCAGCTCGTCGAGGCCGGCAAGCTGGACCTGGACCGGCCGCTCGCTGCCTACCTCGACAAGCCGCTGCCGGACTACCCCGACGACCGCCGCTACGGCCCCTGGTCGGGGCTGGCCGGCGACGCGCGCTGGCGCCAGCTGACGGCGCGCATGCTGCTGACGCACAGCAGCGGCTTCGCCAACTTCGCCTTCCTGGAGCCCGACGGCCGGCTGCGCATGCACTTCGACCCCGGCACGCGCTATGCGTACTCCGGCGAGGGCCTGATCCTGCTGCAGTTCGTGCTGGAACAAGGCCTGGGGCTGGACCTGGGCGCCGAGATGCAGCGCCGGGTGTTCGACCGGTTCGGCATGACGCGCACCAGCATGACCTGGCGCGCCGACTTCGCCGCCAACCTCGCCGACGGCTGGACGGAAGACGGCAAGGCGGAACCGCACGACCCGCGCAGCAAGGTGCGCGCGGCCGGCTCCATGGACACCACCATCGCCGACATGGCGCGGCTGGCCGCGGGCGTCATCAACGGCGAAGGCCTGTCGGCCCGGGGCGCCGCCGCGATGACGCAGCCCGGCCTGCCGATCACGACGGCGTCGCAGTTCCCGACCTTCCAACCCGAGCTGCCGCTGGCGGAGCGGCGCACGGACCTCGCCGCGGGGCTGGGCGTGGTCACCTTCCTCGGGCCGCAGGGGCCGGGCTTCTACAAGGGCGGGCACAACGACAGCACCGGCAACACCTGGGTCTGCGTGAAGCCCGGGAAACGCTGCGTCGTCATCCTCGCCAACGACGTGCGCGCCGAACGCGCCTTCCCGGCGCTGGTGCGCTTCATCCTCGGCGAGACCGGCGTGCCCTGGCGCTGGGAGTACGGCGGGCTGCCGTTCGTCGAGTGACAGGCAGCCGCGCCGGACACCCCCACGGTCGCGCAGCGCCGGGTTTCAACCCCTAGTGCGGCGCTTGTCCAGCGCCTTGAGGACGTAAACCGCCAGCCGCTGCGGAACGCAATCAACCTTGATGACTTAACCGCACGCCAGTCCCTTCGATTGCGGATGGTTCCGCGTCGGGTAGCGGCGCACGATGCGGCCGCGCCGAGAGCGAATGCTCCGGCACGACCGCCGGGGGAAACCGCCTCCGTCGGCCCTGCAGTCGACTCAAGGAGACATCCCCATGGCACTCGAAAAAATGGACCCCGCCGCGCTGCAAAGCGCTGTGGCACAGGCGGGTGAGAACTGGCAGGCGGGCGCGACCAGCGTGTCCGAGCTGTCCGACCAGGACAAGCGCCTGCGGCTGGGCGCGATCCCGCCGGGCGGCGAGACCGAGCTGATGGCGCGCGAGAGCGCAGCCGCGGCCAACCGCAACGCGGACGCCGCACTGTCCGGGGTGGGCGCACCGGCGTCCTACGACCTGCGCAACGTCGGTGGCAAGAACTTCGTCACCGCGGTCAAGGACCAGGGTTCGTGCGGCTCCTGCGTGGCCTTCGGCAGCCTGGCCACCGTGGAGGGCACGTTCCGCGTGCAGCGCGGCGACGCGACGCTGGCGGTCGACCTCTCCGAGGCGCACCTGTTCTATTGCATCGCGCGCGCCCAGGGCCGCAACTGCAACAACGGCTGGTGGTGCGACAAGGGGCTGGACGCCTGCAAGACCGATGGCGTCGTCGACGAGGCCTGCTACCCGTACACGGCGGGCGACCAGAACTGCAGCAACCGCTGCGCCGACTGGCAGAACCGCCTGACCAAGATCGGCGGCTGGCATGCCATCGGCAGCGCGGCCGACATGAAGACCTGGCTGTCCACGCGCGGCCCGCTGTCGGCCGCATTCACCGTCTACAACGACTTCTTCTCGTACAAGAGCGGCGTCTACCGCCATGTCAGCGGCGCGCTCGCCGGCGGCCACTGCGTCTGCGTCGTCGGCTACAACGATGCCGGCGGATACTGGCTCTGCAAGAACAGCTGGGGCGCCGGCTGGGGCGCGCAGGGCTTCTTCAACATCGCCTACGGCGAATGCGGCATCGACGCGCAGATGTGGGCCGTCGACAGCGTGGCGGAGACCGGCTGGCTGAACGGCCGCAAGGTGCTGGGCCTGTGGGCTATCGACCAGGATCGCAACGCCTGGGTCTACCTGGACGGCAACATCGGCTGGCGGCGCATCGCGTTCGACAACGACAACATCTTCATGGACCTGCTGACGATGCTGTCCAGCGCCAAGCTGACCAAGAGCGCGGTGAACGTCTTCCAGGAAGGCGGCATCATCAAGCAGGTCTACGTGTTCTGAACGGGAGGCCCGCATGAGCAACAACGACTGTGGCTGCGGCGGCCAGCGTTCCTCGGCGAACGCCGGCGTGCCCACCCTCGATCCCCCGCAAGTTCAAGCAACTCTGGAAGGAAACACCATGAGCGACCAGGTCCCCACACTGCTCCCGCCGTCGGCCGACGGCTCCACCGGCGGCGGCGCCGGCGCGTCGGACGCCGCCCCCACGATGACGCCGGACACGCTGAACGCCGCGGTCGGCGGCCTCACCGCCTGGAACAACGACAAGCGCGTCACGGCGCTGTGGGGCATGAACCAGAACCGCAATGCCTGGGTCCACATCAACGGCGTCGGATGGAAGAAGCTGGCCAACAACTCCGACAGCGCGGTCATGGCGCTGACGCTGCTGGGCGCGCACGCCAAGCAGACCCAGACGACCTACAACTACCGCGACGAGGCGGACGGCATGATCCACGAGGCCTACGTCTGGTAGACGCCGTGGCCGAGCATCAACTCAACACCACGAACGGTGGCAGCAGCATGCAGGCCACCATCGGCGACACGCTGGTCGTGCGCCTGCCGGAGAACCCGACCACCGGGCACCAGTGGCAGTTCGAGCTGCCGGCGGGGCTGAGCCTGCTGGCGGACGAGACAGCCCCCGCCCGTGGCGCTCCCGGCGCGGCCGGCGAGCGCGTGCTGCGGCTGCGCGCCGACGCACCGGGCCGGCACGCGCTGTCCGCCCAGTTGCGCCGTTCGTGGGAGGGCGGCGCAGCACCGACGGCGCAGTTCGCCGTGACGGTGGACGTCGCCTGACTCAGGCCGCCGCCGGGACCGCCTCGTCGTCCAGCCGCGCGTGGTAGCCGGTGGCGCCCTGCTTCCAGTAGGCCGCCACCTTCATCGCCTCCTTGGGGTGGCCCTTCTCACGCAACAGCACGTCGCGCAGCGTGGCCATCAAGCGGGCCTCGCCGGCGCACCAGGCGAAGCCTTCGCCAGGCGGCAGCGCCAGGTCGCGCAGCGCCTGCACCAGCGCCTCGGGCGTGGCAAAGCACCGCGGCAGGGCCGACGTGCGCACGGGCCACGCCGGCGCGTCGGGCATCAGCAGCAGCACTTGCACATGGGCGCTGGCAGGCAGCTCCTCCAGCCGGCGCGCGATGGCGGGCCAGGCGCTGTCGTCGCCCACCAGCAGATGCCAGTCGTAGTCCGTCGGGATGACCATGGAGCCGCGTGGGCCGGCCACGGTCAGCGTCTGGCCGGCCTGCGCCTGCGCAGCCCACTCGGTGAACGGGCCGTCGCCATGCAGCGCGAATTCAAGCACCAGCTCACCGCGCGCGGTGTCGCAGGCGCGCGGCGTGTAGTCGCGCATCTGCAGGCCGCCGCGGCCATCGGGCAGCATCAGCTTCACGTGGTCGTCGAAGGAGGCGGACGCGAACGTGCGCAGCGAGTCGCCCTGCACGGTGACGGCCACGAAGCGCTCACCACGCGGCTCGACGCGGGTGACACGCAGTTCACGGCGCTGCAGTTCGTGGCGCACGCGCTGGACGCGGCGCCGGGGTTCGGTTTGGGTGTCGGTGCTCATGGCATCTTCTCTGTCGGGCAGATGGTTGATAATGTCACCCATCATGGGGAAACAAGTTGACAATGTCAACCATAAGCCGGGCAAAGCCAGCACGGCTACCGAGGTCTTCGAGACCATCCACACACTGATGCACCTGTTCCGGGGCCAGCAGTTCCGCGCGCTGCGCGACGGTCCGGCGGCCGTCACGCACATGGAGGCCAAGGCCCTGGGCTTCTTCGCCCGCCACCCGGGCGCGACGCTCAGCGAGCTGGTGGCGCACAGCGGCCGCGACAAGGCACAGATCGCCCGCCTCATCGCCGGCTTGAAGGACCGCGGCCTGCTGCTGGCCGAGGCCGACGCCGACGACCGCCGCGTGCAGCGGCTGCACCTGTCGCCGCAGGCCGCAGCCGCGCAGGCCGCCGTGCGCGCGCAGGGCGACCAACTCGCACGGGCAGCAGTGCAGGGCTTGAGCGCGGCGGAACAGGCGCAGCTGCTGGCGCTGCTGGCGCGCGTGCGCGCCAATCTCGGCCCGGACGAGGGCTAGCCGCCAGCGTCTTCAGCGCCGCGGAATTCGGCCCGGAAGGCGTCGACGAAGGCTGCGGTGGCCGACAGCGTCAACGTCAGCGTCGTCCAGCCGCCCGCCTCCGGCTGTTCCAGCAGTTCACAGTCCCACACGCCGCCCTCCTCCACCGGCCCCTGGCTGTGCGGGAACTGCCGCGCGGCCCAGGCCAGCACCTCCTGCGCCTCGGTACGGATCGCGGCCAGGTGCAGCGCGTCGCGGGTGGACGCCATCGCGTCCAGCGTGGCGACGCCGTCGTCGCCCTCGCTCAGTTCGAACTGCAGGTGCTGCAGCAGCATCACGGCGCCAGCACCCGCACCAGGCGCACCGGCAGCTTCTCGCGCTTCGGCGTGTCGCGCGGCGCGCCGCCCGGCTGCTCCACGGCCCAGCCCTGCTGCACGGCCAGCCGGTCCACCTGGCGTTCCGTGGCGCCGCGCGCCACGTTGCGGTAGCTGTTGATGTTGACGGCCTCGCTCTCGATGCGCGCGGTGCTCGTCCAGTACAGCCCGGCAGGCGCCGCGGGCGTCAGCGTGGCTGCGTCCCTGCCGTGCGCCAGCCGCTCGAAGAGCCGCTTCAACTCGACAACGCGCGGCACGCGCCACAGCCGGCCATCGGCGCTGCTGCGCGCGCGGGCCAGGGTCAGCGCTTCGGCGTGCGTCGCCAGCCGGGGCTGGCCGGTGCAGCGCTGGCCGTTCCACTGCATGCCCTCCACGCACCGCGACCAGGCCAGCTTGGCCGTCGCATCGATCAGCTCGCTGCCATCCTTGCTGGGCACCAGGCGCGGTGCGTCGTCAGCCAGCGCGGCCGGCAGGGCCAGGGTCAGCGCGAGCGCGGCGATCAGGTGTCTTTGCATGCTGCGGTGTCCTCTTCAGGCGCTGCCACGCGCGCCCCACATGATGATGCCCATGCCGGCCAGGCAGACGGCCACACCCAGCCAGTCGGTCGCGGTCGGCTTCACGCCATCCACCAGCATCAGCCAGACGATGGCGACGCCGATGTAGACGCCGCCATAGGCCGCATAGACGCGCCCCGATGCGGTGGGGTGCAGCGACAGCAGCGATGCGAAGAGCGCCAGGCTGGCCGCGGCGGGCAGCAGCAGCCAGGCCGGGCGCCCCTGCTTGAGCCACAGCCAGGGCAGGTAGCAGCCGACGATCTCGGCCAGCGCCGTGACAACGAACAGCGCGAAAGTCTTCAGCAGGTCCATGGCGTGCGCTCAGTCCGCATGCCGCTCGAAGTGCAGCCGGTCGTGCCAGACGCCGCCCAGCTCGAAGCTGCGCGTCGAGCGGCCGAATTGCGTGAAGCCATTGCGCAGCAGCACGCGCACGGAGCCCTCGTTGTCGACACGCGCATTGGCCTCCACGCGGCGCAGGCCCAGTTCCCCGAAAGCCTTGGCGAGCACCAACCGCACCGCCGCGCTGGCATGGCCGCGCCCGCCGGCCGACTCGCCGATGCGGTAGCCCAGGTCGGCCATCTGGAACTGGCCGCGCCGCACGCCCGCCAGGTTCACGCGGCCCACCAGCACGCCGGCGGCATCGCGCACGAGGAACTGGTAGCCCTTGTCCTCGGCCGAGTCGCGACGGGCCTGCTCGATGGCGGCCTGCACACCCTGCAGCGAGTAGTAGCCGGGCGGGCGGGCATTGATGCGGGCCTCGAAGAATGCGCGGTTGTCGGTCTCGAAGCGCAGCAGCTCGTCGGCGACGTCGGGGGTGGGCGGGATCAACTGGACCGTGGGCATGGCCGCATCATCGCCCGGCCGCGGCCACCAGCGCCTCGGCCTCTGCCGGCGCGACCGGCCCATTGCCCGGCAGCTCCACGACGATCAGATAACCCGCCAGGTCGCTGCGCGCACCGGCCGCCGCGTAGGTCTGCGCCAGCGTGAGCTGGCGGCTGGCCAGCAGCCGGCCGGTGGCCGGGTCCCAGTCCTCGCTGGAGACCATGCAGCCCTGCTGCGGCGTGCCGGGGAAGTAGCTGGCGCCGGCGTAGTAGGCCGGGTTGATCGTCGTGCCATGAATCAGCAACTCGTCGCGGCCCGCGCGGCCGGCCAGCCAGGCCTCGCGGAACGGCGCCCAGCCGCGCCAGCCCGGCGGCAGCAGGCTGTCGTAAATGGCATCGTTCCATTCGGCGCCCGCGTCGTCGGCATGCGCGAACTCGGCCGGCGTCGCCTCGATGGGCAGCTTGCTGTGCAGGTAGGGCGTGGGGCCGATGTTGGGATTGGTGGCCGTGCCGGCGCCGACGATGGTGAACAGGCCTTGCGGCGTGTTGCCGTTGGTGAGGGTGCCTGGCAGGCCGCTGCGCGCCAGCGCGAGCTGCGGCTGCGCGAACAGCCGGCCCGACGCGTCGCGCACGAAGCGGCCATCGGCGGCACGCACCAGCACCAGGCCCATCTGCTGGCGGCCCGGCCGCTGCAGGCTGACGATGACAGCAAAGCCGGGCTGCAACGGCGCAGCCAGCAGCTCGGGCAGCGAGGGCGGCGCGGCGGCGGACGGCTGCAGCCGCTGCATCAACGCCGCCAGCCGCGCATCGTCGGCCCAGGCCGGGAACTGCTGCGGCACGCGCACGCGCAGCCGCTCGGCGGCACCGGGGTCGGCCTGCAGCAGCGTGTAGGCGGCGATGGCGAAGGGCTTGCTGGCGGTGAGCTGCGGCAGCAGCGGCTCGATCAGCGGTGCGGATTCGGGCGCGTACAGCGTGTGCGCGGCCGTCAGCAGCGCACGCTGATAGTCGTCATCGCGCTCGGCCAACGCCGGCAACGCGGCCAGCAGCAGCGGCCTCGCGGCGTCGATGTCGGCGTTGTACTGCGCCACCGCGTCGAACAGCGCCGGCAGCGCCGCGTCGCGCTCGGGGCCGGGCGGCAGCGCGAGGCGCGCGCGGATGCCGGCGACGGCCTGCTCGCGCTGCGCGCGCTCGCCGGCCGTCGACATGGCCGGCCACGCAAGGTGCGCGGGCCGCAGCGCCAGCAGCTCGGCGGCGGTGTAGCGTTTCTCGGCCGGCTTCTCGGCGGATTTCTGCGGGGCCAGCGGCGCGCAGGCGGCCAGCGTCAGCGCCAGTGCGGCGAGCGGCAAGGAAAGGCGGCGAGAGGTCATGTCGCAAAAATCTTTGGCACCTGTCGAAATACGGGCGCCGGGTTCGTCATAGTGTCAGCCATCGCGCCAGACTCTTCGACCTGTTGCCACCCGAAAGGACCCCGATGAAACGCCTGACCCTGACTGCCGCCCTGCTCACCGCTGGCCTGGCCCATGCCGCGCCGGTGACCTACGACATCGAGCCCACGCACACCTATCCCAGCTTCGAGGCGGACCACATGGGCCTGTCGGTCTGGCGCGGCAAGCTGAACAAGAGCGCCGGCACCGTCGTCTACGACAAGGCCACCGGCGGCGGCAGCGTCGACGTGACGATGGACCTCGCCAGCATCGACTTCGGCCTGGACGCGATGAACGCGTGGGCGCGTGGCGACAAGTTCTTCAACGTGGCCCAAAACCCCAACGCCACGTTCAAGGGCCGCTTCGAAGGCGCCACGGGCGGCGTACCGACCAAGCTGGTTGGCGAGCTGACGCTGAACGGCCGCACCAAGCCCGTGACGCTGGCCATCCACCAGCTCAAGTGCGTGCCCCACCCGATGCTCAAGCGCGAGCTGTGCGGCGCGGATGCGTCCGGCAGCTTCAACCGCGACGACTTCGGCCTCTCAGCCGGCAAGGACTGGGGCTTCAAGATGGACGTCGCGCTGCGCATCCAGGTCGAGGCCATCGCGAAAGAGTGAACCCCTCGCCCAACAGGACGGCGAAGCTCGCGGCATCGAGCCGCGAGCACCTCGCCAGACGGGCCGGCTTGGAAGCGGCCCAGCGCTCGGCCCGCATGAAGTAAAAAACCGGCCCCAAGGGGCCGGTTCTTGTTGCACGCGCAGGGTGGGTTACTTCACGCCCATCTCATCCAGCAGCCGCGTCGTCTTGTCGACGGTGCTCATCTGCCACAGCATGTAGCGGGCATCCAGGCAGATGCTGCGGACCATCTTGGGGTCGAAGCTCCAGTCGGCGATGACGGCGTCCAGCGTGCCGTCGAACAGCAGGCCCACGAGCTCGCCGTTCTTGTTCAGCACCGGGGAGCCGGAGTTGCCGCCCGTCGTGTCCAGCGTGGACAGGAAGTTCACCGGCACCGAGTCCAGCGACTTGACGTAGTACTTGCCGAAGTTGCGCGCCTTGATCGCGGCGAGCTGTTCGGCCGGCGCGTTGAACTCGCCCTTGGCTTCGTCCGGGCCCTTGTGCTTGGCGACGATGCCGCGCAGCGTCGTGAAGGCCGACCAGCTGTCGCCATCGTTGCCAGGTGTGCGGCCCTCGACCTTGCCGAAGCTGATGCGCAGCGTGCTGTTGGCGTCCGGGTAGACGGCCTCGCCACGGCTGGCGTGGTAGTCGATCATGGCCTGCTGCACACCGGCGTAGGCCTTCTGCACCTTGCCGGCGAGCTCCTTGTCGCGGTTCTCCAGGCGGCGGTCGTCGTCGTACAGCGCCACGGCCGCCTTGATGAACGCATCGTCGCTGGCCTTGAAGGCCGCCACGTCCTTGTCCAGCCAGGTCATGCGGAACGCCGTGTCGGCCAGCTTGCTGCCAGCGTAGACCTTGTCGAGCTGCGCACGGATGCTGGCTTCGTCCTGGCCGGCCTTCAGGCCGAACAGGTCGACCCAGGCCGGGTTCAGCGTGCTGGCCGGCTGCGCCAGGTACTGCGCCATGAAGTGGGCGACCAGGCGCTTGTCGGTCTGCTCGTCGTAGCGGCGGTCCAGCGACTGCTGGCCGGCGCGCAGGCGCGGCAGGTCGCGCTCCTGGTAGCCGGACTTGCGCTCGGCGTCGGGCTTGGCACGCTCCTGCGCGGCCTGGTAGAGCTGGCGCGCCGCGTTCAGCAGCGACGGCGTGATGGCGGTGCCCAGGTACTCGGCACGCGCGATGGCCTGGCGCTCGGCGATCAGGCTTTCCGTGGCGGCCAGGTCGGCGCCATAGCGCTGCTTGCGCTCAGGCGAGGCGTTGACCCAGGCCTTGAGCTTGTCGAAGTCGGCCTGCTTGCGGGCCAGGATGTCGCTGCCGTCATAGCTGGCCTGCTGGCCGCTCAGGTTCTTGAAGTAGTTCTGCAGGCCCTGCATGCGCGCAGCCATCTTGATCTCGCCCTCGCGGCGACCAGCCGTCTCGGCCTTGATGATGTCGATGGACTCACCCATCACACGCACCTGCGCCGGCTGCTGCCAGCCGAACGCGAAGTCCACCTCGGTGGGCAGGCGGTGGCGGTTGGTGCGGCCCGGGTAGCCGGCCACCATGACGAAGTCATGCTCGTTCAGCGGGCTGCTGGCCATCTTCAGATGGTGCTTGGGCTGGTAGGGCTTGTTGTCCTTGCTGAAGTCGGCCGGCTTGCCGTCCGCGCCCACGTAAGCGCGGTAGAAGCTGTAGTCGCCGGTGTGGCGCGGCCACATCCAGTTGTCGGCGTCGCCGCCAAACAGGCCCACGCCGGTGGCGGGCGCGTGCACCAGGCGCACGTCGCGGATTTCCATCTGCTTGATGAGCTGGTACTGCAGGCCGCCGAAGAACGGGTAGACGTTGCAGCGGTGGCCCTTGTCGGCCTCGCAGGCGGCCACCAGGCTCTTCTCGGTGGCTTCGATCGCGTCGGTGCGGGCCTTGCCGGTCAGCGCGCGGGTCTTGTCGTTCAGCACCTCGGCGCTGACATCCTTCATGTCGACGGTGACGAGGATGCGGCTGCCGGGGGCGGCCGGCAGCTCGTCGGCCAGCGTGGCGGCGTAGAAGCCGTTCTTCAGCAGGTCACGGTCGGGCCTGGAGTTGTACTGGATGCTGCCGTAGGCGCAGTGGTGGTTGGTGACCACCAGGCCCTGCGGCGACACGAAGCTGGCCGTGCAACCGCCCAGCGACACGACGGCGCCCATCGGGAAATCGGTCAGCTCCCTGAGCTTGTTGGGGTCAAGTGCCAGGCCACCGGCCTTCAGGTCCTTGGCGATCTGAGGCAGTTGCTTGGGCATCCACATGCCTTCGTGGGCATGCGCGGCGGTGGCCGCTGCCAGCGCGACGGCCAGCAGCGAGAAAGAGGCTGATTTCATGGGGCGGTTCGGTGTTGAAAACGCGAAACCGCGAGCGTAACCCGCGACAAGGTGCCAGCCCGGGTGAGGAAAGGCAGGGGGACGCCCTGGGAAAGCCCGCAGGGCGCAGCCTCGAAAAGAAGTGTGAAGCCGCGCGGTGGCAGCGCCGGTATGACGCCCGTGGTGTGCCGCCGTCAGTGAACCAGGCCGATCCACTCACCGGCGGACTGGTACGCCTGGAACAGATCCAGCGCCAGATCGCGCAGGCCGGGATGGCTGCTGCCGTGGCCCTCGGCCAGGCACTCGTAGGCATAGCGCCGGTCGTAGAGCATGCGCGTGGGGTTCAGCGGCAGGCCGGCGTCGGCCATCAGCTGGCCGAAGCGCAGCAGGTCGCGCGAGTTGACCGGGCCGCCGGCCGCGCCGGCGACCGTCAGGCCCAGCGCACGGATGTCGCCCAGGTGCACACCGGCCGCGATCCGCAGGCCCGTGTCGCGCTGCAGCGCGTGGCCGGGGTCGCCGAGGCCGCGGGGCTCGTCGACGGGGACGGGGATCAGGTGCAGCGGAATCAGCATGGCGGGCCTCGGAACAGACTGGGCGTGTGGACCGCATGGTGCCCGCCACCTCGGCACCGCGATGCCCGGATAAAGCCCGAAAAGCCCTGCCTAAACGCCGCTGATGAACTTCAAGTTCAACAAAACTGCAAATCGACGTCGCCGTGCGCGTACAGCACCACGCCCGTGTCCGTCTGCGTCAGGCGATGGCCGGTGCCGGCCGGCGCGAGCTGGTAGTCGCCGGCCTGCAGCAGCACGTCGTCCAGGAACAGCTCGCCCTGCACCATCAGGCATTCCTCGTCATGGCCATGGCTGTGGTGGGGCACGCTGGCGCCAGCGTCGGCGCGGTACAGCAGCGCGGCCTGGCCTTGGCCGGCCCACAGCACGCGGCGGCGGATGCCGGGCGCGAACTCGGGCCAGCCGGCCTCGGCGTCACGCACCAGCGTCCGCTCGACAGCCTGTCCTTCTGCCTCGCGGACGAAGACGTGGGCCCCGTCGCGGCTCGTCAGCACGGCCGCCGTGCCAGCCGGCAGCAGCAGGAAGTCACGCAAGCCGAGCAGGTCGGCGTTGACATCGGCCGCACCGCGCATGACCAGGAATTCCCGCGCACCGCCTGCCGGCAACGGCAGCCGGGCGCCGGCCTGCAGCTCGATGACGCAGGCCGCACGCGGCTCGCCAGGGCGCAACGCGCGGCCGGCCGGCGCGCGGTAGAGCCAGCGCTGCAGCACGCCGTCGGCCACGGGCTCGGCGAAGGTGGTGCGGCGGCGCATGGTGACCATGCCGTGTTCGGCGCTCAATGAGCGGCTCAGGCGCGCGCCCAATCGCTCGCCGAGCTGGTGCGGCGCGGCCGAGGCTTCCCAGGCACGCGCAAAGGGCTCGCTGAGCAGCGGCGAAAGGTCGTCGTCGGCAGACTCGGGGATATGGGGCATCGTCGTCATCGTGGCGCCTCTCACGCCGAAAGCATCCGGGCACCGCTGCCGCCCAAGGCCTCACGCAGCGTGATCAGCGCGCGGCGAATCTGCGATTTGACCGTACCCAGCGGCAGGCTGGTCTGGCTGGCGATTTCTTCATGGGACAGACCGCTGAAGAAAGCCAGCGCAACCAGTTGGCGCGGCTGCGGCTTCAGCAGCAGCAGCGCGCGGTGCAACTCCGCATGGCCCTGGGCGACGGCCAGCAGGTCGTCACCCGAGTCGGCGGACTGCGCCGACTGGTAGATGGAGCCGGGCGCGGTGTCCTCGTCCAGCACTTCGTGCTGGAAGCGCGTCTCGCGGCGGATGGCGTCGATGGCACGCGAGCGGGCCATGCCCAGCAGCCATGTCAGCGGCCGGCCGCGCGCGGGGTCGAAGCGCGGCGCCTGGCGCCAGACCTGGAAATACACCTCCTCCGCCACCTCCTCGGCCAGCGCCGCGCGCCGCACCAGGCGCAACACCAGGCCGTACACGCGCGACAGCGTCGCGTCGTACATCGCCATCAGCGCGCGCTGGTCGTGGTTGACGATGCCGGCGATCCAGGCTTCGAGCTGGGCGTCGTCCACCGGCTTGCAGCCGGGCCGCACGCTCTCCTCGACGAAGACGGGGTCGACCTCCTGGCCTTGCGCGTCGGGCAGTTCGACTTCGGTGTCGAACAGCAGCGCAGCGTCCGCGGCCTCGTCGGGAGCTTGCGTCTCATGCGGCAGTGTCATGGGGTCTCCTCGGGGCTCTCGGGCGCCAGATGATCGGGCGCGGACGGGTTGGCGCGAGTGCAGGGCAATGCACGCTCCCGACAGCCGCCGCGTCCGATGCTCATGGCGTCAACCCCTGCAAAAACTGTGCTGCATGTCCTGGATGCATGGTTCGAGCAACGGCGTCCTTGTTCACTGCGCATGCGAGATCATGGATGCTCTACGCGGCGCGTTTGTTTCCGGATGCAGACGCATTTACCGCAAGCGGACGCATCGCCCGCCCCATCACCGTAAAAAAGGTCAAAGGGCACACCTGCCGCTACCGCCGCGTTCGCGGGAGGGACCTTAGCATCTGCCCCGATCCCCAGGGCGTATTCCCTTCACATGTCCCAGAACGCGTACTTCGACCTTGTCAGCCATTGGCGGCTGGATGCTGCCGTGCCTCGGGTCTGGCAGGCGATCATCCAGACCGAGCACTGGCCCCGCTGGTGGCCGGGTGTCGAGGGCGTGCGCCGCCTGAGCGACGGCGACGCCCAGGGCGTGGGCCGCCAGCAGCAGATCAGCTTCCGCACCGGCCTGGGCTATCGGCTGCAACTGGTGCTGGAAGTGACCGAGGTGCTGCGCGAGGAGCGCCTGCGCGCCCGCGCGGCCGGCACGCTGGCCGGCGAAGGCATCTGGCTGCTGCACCAGGCGCTGCCCGAGGCGGGCGGGCACACGGACGTCACCTTCGTCTGGCGCGTGACGCTGCCGCCGGGCATCCTGCGCTGGACGGCACCGCTGCTGGCGCCGCTGTTCCGCTGGAACCACAAGCGGGTGATGCGCGCCGGGCGGCTGGGGTTGGTCCGCTACCTGGGGCTGGCGGCTTGAGCCGGCCGGCGCGCTCACGCTCTCAGGCCTTCGGCAACGTCACCCCGACCTGCCCCTGGTACTTGCCGCCGCGGTCCTTGTAGCTGACCTCGCAGACCTCGTCGCTCTCGAAGAACAGCACCTGCGCGCAGCCCTCGCCCGCATAGATCTTGGCCGGCAGCGGCGTGGTGTTGCTGAACTCCAGCGTCACATAGCCTTCCCATTCGGGCTCGAACGGCGTCACGTTGACGATGATGCCGCAGCGGGCGTAGGTGCTCTTGCCCAGGCAGATGGTCAGCACGTTGCGCGGGATGCGGAAGTACTCCACCGTACGGGCCAGCGCGAAGCTGTTGGGCGGGATGATGCAGACATCCTTGTGGATGTCCACGAAGCTGTTCTCGTCGAAGTTCTTCGGGTCCACCACCGTGCTGTGGATGTTGGTGAAGACCTTGAACTCGGGCGCGCAGCGGATGTCGTAGCCGTAGCTGCTGGTGCCGTAGCTGATGATCTTGCGGCCGTCCTGCTCGCGCACCTGGCCGGGCTCGAAGGGCTCGATCATGCCGTGCTGCTCGCACATGCGGCGTATCCACTTATCGCTCTTGATGCTCATTGCGCGCTCTGCGTCCTGGTCTGCTTCGGTGCGTATTCTGGCGCCAAGGCGGGGTCGCCCCTCAGGCCGCGCCCATGCTCGCCGTCACCCAGGGGCCCGTGAGGCCGTCCAGCTCGCAGTCCCACAGCGCCTGCGCGTCCATCGCATCGACGACGCCTTCGCCGTAGACCTTCAGCGCCAGGCTGCGCAGCATGATGACCATGCCCCGCACGAACGCCGCGCGGCCGGCCTCGCCCGCCACGCCCAGCAGCACGGAGGCGTCCAGCTTCACGTAGTCCAGCCCGGCCTGGTACAGCCGCTCCACCTGCGCCAATCCTGCGCCCGCATGCTCCAGGCCCAGCTTGACGCCCAGCGGCCGCAACTGCCGCCCCAGCTCCAGCAGCCGCTCGAAGTGCTCGGTGGCCGCCGCCTCGGCCAGGTCCAGCAACAGCGAGCGCGCGGCGTGCGGCGAGTGGTGGGCCAGGATGTCGCGCAGCGCCGGCAGGAAGCTGCCGTCGGCCAGCGATGCCGGCGCGATGTTGATGCAGCGCGCCCGTCCGTCCGCCGAGATGGCGTTGAGCGCCAGGCCCACGGCGAACAGGTCGACCTGGGCCGTCAGGCGCGAGCGCACCGCCAGCGGCAGCCAGGTCGCGGCGGGCAGGAAGGCCTCGTCCAGCTGCAGCTGCAGCGGGCACTCCAGGTGCAGCAGGCGGCCGGCGCGGTCCCGCACCGGGAACTCGGCGAGGCGGCCGCGGCGCTGGGTCACGGCCTCCTGCAACTGCGCCCGCCACAGGCCTTCGCCCTGTTCGCGGCCCACGCCGGGGTCGGCCACCATCTCGACGACGAAACCGCCGCGCGCTTCGCCCAGGTGCTCGGCACGGGCCAGCGCGGCGTCCGCCTCGCCCAGCCAGACGCTGCCGGGCCGGTCGCGCGGCAGCTCGACAGCCCCCAGCGCGACCTGCACGCCCGGCCCGAACGCCGGCAGGCTGGCGCGCAGCGCGTCGGCCAGTGCATGCGCCGTCTCGGCGGCCACGCCCTCGGCGGGCAACCACAGCGCGAAGTCGCCGCCGTTCAGGCGGCCGACGCGGCAGCCGGGCACGGAGGCCGGGTAGGTCTGCAGCGCGGCCACCAGCGTCAGCAGCACGTCGTCCACGCCCGCGCGGCCCAGGCTCGCGTTCAGGCCCGGCAGGTCGCGCAGGCGCACCAGCACCAGGCCGGCGATGACGGGGCCGTCGTCGCGCTGCAGCGCCGCATCCAGCTCGGCGAGGAAATGCTTGCGCGTGGACACGCCGGTCAGCGCGTCGTGGTGCACCTGCTCGCGCAGCACAAGCAACTGCCCGGCCTGCGCCTCGAACATGTCCTTGACCCGCTGCACCATCGCGTTCATCGCGCGCGTCAGCCGCTGCAACTCGGGCACGCGCGGCTCGGCCACCTGGCCGTAGCTCCCCGACAGCACGCCCTCGGCCTGCGCCACGGCCGCGTCCAGCGGCCGGCGGATGCGCCTGAGGCCTGCCCACGCGGCCAGGGCCGCGGCGACGCCCACGACCAGCAGCCAGGCCAGCAGCCGGCGCGATGCGCGCCAGAGCTCGTCATGCACATAGGTGGAATGGCTCTTCAGCTCCACGGCGCCGAGCGCGTTCCAGCCACTGGACAGCTGCGCCACGCCGGGCGGCGCGTCCACGGGCAAGAGGCCACGGAACCACGCCGGCGCCTGGCCGGGCCGGGGCGGCTCGCTGCGTTCGAACAGCGTCTGGCCGCCGGGCGCGCGCCAGCGCACGAACTCATAGGCCCCAGTGTCGAACTGGGCCGACACGAGCAGCTTGATGAGTTCCTGGTCGCCCTGCTGCTGCGACAGCGCCAGCGCCAGCGACTGCGCGTTGTCGGCGTTCTTCAGCTCGAGCTGGGTCTGCATCAACTGCCGTGCCGACAGCGTGGACAAGCCGACCGCGCCCACCAGCGCCGCCAGCACCACGCCCAGCACCAGCCAGGCGATCTGCCGCATCAAGGACATGTCTCATCCCTCATTCCAACGTCCTCACAAGAACCCTTCAGCCTTCACCTTGGCCACCAGCTCGCGCCACAGCGACAGGCGCGCCAGCGGGTCGCCGGCCGTGACCGGACCGACGCCCTGCCACAGGCCGTCCGTGTTGAAGCTGAACACCGGCGTCAGGTCCGACCGCTGCGACGCAGGCAGCACCTCGGGCCGCAGGTTGTCCAGGATCAGCGGCTCCGCCCCCGGCTGGGCATAGTAGGCCAGCACCATGTGCGCGAGGGACTGGCCCGACTGCCGCGCGCGCACGTAGACCATGCGCAGTTTGGCCATGGGCACGCCCGAGGCGGCCAGGCTGAAGTACTTGCCGATGGCGTAGTCCTCGCAGTCACCGGCGCGCTTTTCCAGGCTCTCCAGCGGCGTGGCCCAGTAGTCAGGCACGCCCCAGGTGACGATGTCTTCCCTGAACGCCAGGCGCTTGTTGAAGAAGTCGTTGACGTCCTTGAGCCGCGCCAGCTCGTCCTGCGTGCTGCTGCGCTCGATCAGCTGCACCAGCGCCTGGGCCTGCTCGGCCACGCGCGGCCCGCGGGCGGCGGCCACTTCCAGCACACGGCCGGCGTCATAGGCGGCCAGCGCCACCCAAGGCAGCGCCAGCAGGGCGAGCCACCCCCAACGACGCAGGCAGGTGACCAACGCGTAACAGGATGGGGAAATCGGCAAGATTGACGGCGGTCTGCAGTTGATTTCACTGTACCTGCCGCCGGCCGCCCTAAGATTTTTGGATGATGCAGAACCCGGCACCTTCCCACGCCACAGGCATTCCCGGCACTCGCAGCGAGCAGATCCGCGCCGACATCGAGCAATCGCGCCGCCGCGGTCCGCTGCAACACATCCTGATACCGCCCTGCCCCGAGCTGCTGGCGCAGCTGCAGCAGGCGATGAGCGCCGCGGAGCCGGACCTCAACCTCGTCGCCCGCATCGCCTCCAGCGACGTGGCCATGGCCGCCACGCTGCTGCGCATCGCCAACGGCCCGCTGTTCCGGCCCGTGGGCCTGCCCTGCACCACCGTCGGCCAGGCGATGAACCGCATCGGCCTGCGCGAGAGCGTGGCCGTCATGACCGGCTTCCTCGTGCAGAACGCCATCCCCGTCAACACGCCGCAGCTCGCACGCTTCTGGGAGCGCAGCGCCAAGCGCGCCATCGCGATGGCCACCATTGCGCAGCAGTTGCCGGGCCTGTCGGCGGACCTGGCCCACGGCTTCGGCCTGTTCCTGCATGTGGGCGTGCCGGTGCTGCTGCAGAGCGTGCGCGGCTACGCGTCGACGATGGTCGAGGCGGGCGCGCGCATCGACCGCCCCTACATCGCCACCGAGAACGCCAACCACAAGACCGACCACGCCGTCGTCGGCGCGCTGGTGGTGCGCGTGTGGAACCTGCCACCGGCGTTGATGACCGCCATACGGCTGCACCACGACTTCAACGCGCTGGGCCACGCCGACATCGAACCCGAGATCCACACGCTGGTCGCGGCCGGCCTCATCGCCGAGCACCTGATGCGCCGCCACGAAGGCCTGCCCGAGGACGCCGACTGGGCCGGCCACCATGGCGCGGCGATGGACTGGCTGCACATCGATGGCGAGGAGCTGGCCCTCTGGGAAGAGGCCGTGAACGCGCAGTTCGACGCTGCCTGAAATGCCCCTCGCCCCGTCATGCCCCGCTGAACGCGGGTCGGCCCGGTCGGTCCCCCGAGGGGACGGCGATGCTCGCGGCGTCGAACCGCGAGCACATCGCCAGCGCGGGCCGGCTTGGGTGCGGCCCGGCGCTCGGCCTGCCAACCTCATGCACTGCCGCGAGGGGGCGAACTGACATGCGCGTCACCCGCCCTCGCCTGCTGATCGTCGCCGCCGTGGCCGTCCTCACGCTGGCGTCGCTGGGCTGGTGGATCTTCGGGCCGACCGGCTTCGTCGTGGAGCTGACGCAGCGCAGCTGGCGCATGGAGATCGAGGTCGAGCGGCTGCGGCTGGAGACCGGTACCGACTGGTGCGACGAGCTGCCCGAAGGCGCCAGCGGCGTCGTGCGCCGCACCATCACCGACCCGACCGGCCGGCGCGCCGGGCCGGCCGAACACTGCAAATACTCGGTGCTGGCCTGGCGGCGCAGCTGGATCGCGCGCGAGCAAGGCCTGGCGGGCACGCGCGTGGACTGGCCGCGGCCGCCGCTGCGCGTGGCGCCGCCGGGCGAGCCCGGCAGCGAGCGACTGGGCCGGCGCGAGGCCTACTACGAGCTGACGCTGCGCGACGGCGACGGTCATGAATGGACCTGCCGCACCGACCTGGACCGCTGGAACCGCCTCAAGGTCGGGCAGCGATTCCGCCTGCCGGTGGACCGCTGGAGCACGGCCAACTGCGGCCTGCTCGGCTGAGCGGCCGTCAGCCTGCCTTCGACGCCTGCCAGCGCTTCAGGATGTCGGCCTCCTGTGCCGGCGTGAAGGCCAGCTTCGTGCGGCCCTTCTCTTCCTTGAGCTGGCCCTGGTACCAGGCCAGCGTGTCAGCCACCGTCTGCTCGACTGGCCGAAAACGCAGGCCGGCCTGCACTGCGCGCCGGTTCTGCCAGGTGTGGAAACCCTTTGTCTCGCCGACGTAGGGCGCCCAGATCGGGAAGTCGATGCCCTCCTGCCGGGCGACGAACTCGCCGGGGATCCACGTCACCGTGCTCGGCGTGGGCGTGGCCTTCTGGCAGGCGGCGACGACGCGGCCCCAGGCCATGGGCTGGTCGGGGCCCAGCGCGTTGAACCGGCCGGTGGTGCGGCGCTCCACCAGCAGCACCAACCATTCGGCCAGGTCGCGCACGTCGATGAGCTGCAGCGGGTCGGTCGGCGCACCGGGCACGGCCACCTCGCCGCCCTGGTCGAAGCGCGCGGGCCAGTAGGTGAAGCGGCCCGTCGGGTCGTCGGGGCCGACGATGAAGCCCGGGCGCACGACGGCCGTGCGGCCGGGCAGCGCGGCCTGCGCCGCAGCCTCGCAGGCGGCCTTGAGCCCGCCGTAGTGCTCGAAGTTCTTGCCCATCTCCTCGACCATCGGATCGGCCAGCGTCGCCAGCGGCGTGTCCTCGTCGCCGCCGATGGGACTGGGCTCCTTGTAGGCACTGATGCTGGAGATGTAGACGTACTGCTTCACGCGCGGCGCCAGCAGTTGCGCGGACGCGCCGACCATGCGCGGGTAGAAGCCCGAGTCGTCGATGACGGCGTCCCACTCGCCGGTCTCCAGCGATCTCAGCCCCTCGCCCTTCAGCGGATCGCGGTCGCCCTGGCGCTTGTCGATGTGGGGAAACAGGCCGGGGCGTGTCTTGCCACGGTTGAACAGCGTCAGCGTGTGCCCGCGCTTCTCGGCCGCCGCCACGATGGCCGGGCCGAGGAAGCCCGTGCCGCCGAGGATGAGGATGCGCTGGGGCTGGGCCGCGACAGCCGCCGTGGACAGCAGGCCGCCGCTGCCCAGCGCCGCGCTCATCTGCAGGACTTGTCGACGCGAGAGATGGATCTTCATGCGGAGTCTCCTTCGGTCTGGACGCAGCGGCACGGCGTGCACACCGGATGGCAGTTCACGAAGCGACCTCGCCGGGCGGCCGGCACTGCCAACCGCCTTGTCGTCTGCGCCACGCTCATGTCCGCCGCGTCAAAGCGGCGATTAAGCGACCAGCCGACGGCGCTGCGGTAAGTCACGGCGGGTAATCCCGACGTGCAGCGGCCAGACCCGATGCATGACCAACGCCTTCAGCGCCCGCAGGCGACCCGGGCCGTCAACCGAGCTTGAACACCGCCACGACCTCGGCCAGGCGCTGCGCCTGCTCGCTGAGCGAGGACGACGCCGCAGTCGATTCCTCCACCAGTGCGGCGTTCTGCTGCGTCATCTGGTCCAGGTTGGCGACCGCCTGATTGACCTGGGCGATGCCATCGCGCTGCTCGACCGCGGCGGCGGCGATCTCGCCCATCAGGTCGGTGACGCGGCCCACGCTGGAGACAATCTCCTGCATCGCCTCGCCCGCCTGAGCCACGTCGGCGGCGCCGGCCTCGACGGTCTCGACCGACCGGCTGATCAGCGTCTTGATCTCCTTGGCCGCCTCGGCGCTGCGCTGCGCCAGCGTGCGCACTTCACCGGCCACGACGGCGAACCCGCGGCCCTGCTCGCCGGCGCGGGCGGCTTCCACCGCGGCGTTCAGCGCCAGGATGTTGGTCTGGAACGCGATGCCATCGATGGTGCTGATGATGTCGGCGATCTTGCGCGACGAGTCGCTGATCTGGTCCATGCGCTGCACCACCGCGCCGACGACCTGGCCGCCACGTGCCGCCGCGTCAGCCGCCGTGCTGGCGAGCTGGTTGGCCTGGCGTGCGGTGTCGGCCGACTGGCCCACGGCACCCGTCAGTTCCTCCATGCTGGACGCGGTCTCTTCCAGGTTGGACGCCGTCTGCTCGGTGCGGGCCGAAAGATCATGGTTGCCGGTCGCGATCTGCGATGCGGCGCTGGACACCGAGTCCACGCCGTCGCGCACCTGGCCGACCACGCGCTTCAACTGGTCGACCATGCGCAGCAGCGCACTCTGCAACTGGGCCAGCTCGTCGGTGCCGACGACGCGCAGGCTTTGCATGAGGTCGCCATCGGCGACGGCCTCGGCCAGTTGCACGGATGCGGCCAGCGGCCGCGTGATCTGCCGCGTGATGCCCAACGCCAGCACCGCCCCCAGCAGCACAGCCGCCACCGTCATGCCAACGATCAGGTTGCGGCTGTTGGCGTAGATCCGGTCGCCAAGCGCATTGGCGGCGTCGGAACTCTTGCTGTTCTGGTCCACCAGCGCATCGACGTCCTTGATCGATGCGTTGAACTTGGCCAGGCCCTCGCCGATCAGCAGCGACTTCATCTTCGCCTCGTCGTCGGCCTGTGCCGCCGCCTTGAAGGCACGGCTGTTCTCCAGGTAGGCGGCCCAGCTTTGCTTGAACTGCTTCAGCAGCGCCGTCTCCTCGGGCGAGGCTGGCAGCTTCTCGTACACCGCCAGATGCTGCTCCAGCGACTGCAGGTACGTCTGCGACAACTCGACCGCCGCAGGCCGCTCGGCCAGTTCGGACAGCGCAATGCGGTACTCGCTGGTGCGGTAGCGCATGGCCTGCTTCGCCACCTCCTGCAGCTCGCGCACCGAAGGCAGGTAGTTGTCGCCCATGTCGCTGGCCGTATCGTTGACAGCGCCGAGTTGCACGATGGCCACCACGCCCAGCAGGGCCGTGATCAGCAGCACGACCAGGAACGCCAGGCCAAGCTTGGCGCCGACGGAGATGCGGGTGAGGAATTGCATGGGACTTGGTACGGGAAGGGGGTGAGCCGACATGCCAGGCGTGCATGTTCGTTCCCGCCATTCTTGTACGCGTACGGTATGAACGGTCATCCACACGGGAGGGAGCTCGTGCGTAATTAACGTGGGAGACTGGAAGAAACAAAAGTACACCGACGACAGCGTGCCACCACGGGCGCCAGACGACAGGGAGGAACCGATGAAGTCCAGGACGGTCGCTGCCGCACGAGCAGCTCGCCCCCGGGTGCGCCGAGGCCCGGCGGCGATGGCACAGCTGAAACTGGAGCTGCTGGAACGGGCACGCTGCATTTACGCCAGCGACGGGCCTGCTGCGCTGTCCATGCGGCGCCTGGCCCAGGATGCGGGCCTGTCGACGATGGCGCTCTACAGCTACTTCCCCAGCAAGCAGGCGCTGCTGGAAGGGCTGTGGCTGGAACTCTTCGAGGCGCTGCTGGCCGACCTGCTGGCCGCATCGGCCGGGCGGCGCGCGCCGCTGAAGGTCATGGAGGCGCACTTGCGCGGCTTCCTCGCCTTCTGGGAGGCCCGCCCCGACCAGTTCCGCATGATCTACATGTCCACGCCCAAGGGCATCGGCGACGAGGCGGTGCCGATGCAGGACCAGCCGGTCTACCACCAGTTGATCCAATTGGAGCGGGAGCGCGTGGCCGCGTGCGCGGGCGCCGCGGCCGAGCCCGGCGAAGCGCAGCTCACCTTGGCCGCGGCCCTGGCGCTGACCAAGCTTGTGGGCTATCTGCTGCTGGTGCTGGGCATGCCACGCTACCCGCTGCCGGAGCTTGAGCGGCTGCGTGAGCGCGTCGTGGCCGATGCACTTCAGGGCATCACGCAAACCCTGGCCGGCTGACCCGGGCCCATGAAAAAAACCCATCCCCGTGACCGGGGACGGGGCTCCCAGGCGGCGTGTGCTCAGCGCGCCTTGCGCACCGGTGGCACATCCGTGCAGGAGCCGTGCGCCACTTCCGCGGCCATGCCCAGGCTCTCGCCCAGCGTGGGATGCGGGTGGATGGTCTTGCCGATGTCCACGGCATCCGCGCCCATCTCGATGGCCAGCGCGATCTCGCCGATCATGTCGCCGGCATGCGTGCCGACGATGCCGCCGCCGATGATGCGGTGGCTTTCCTCGTCGAACAGCAGCTTGGTGAAGCCTTCGTCGCGGCCGTTGGCAATCGCACGGCCTGAAGCCGTCCACGGGAAAAGGCCCTTGGTGACCTTGATGCCCTTGGCCTTCGCTTCGTCCTCGGTGATGCCCACCCACGCGACCTCGGGATCGGTGTAGGCCACGCTCGGGATCACGCGGGCGTCGAACTGGCTCTTCTTGAGCTTGTCGTCGCCCAGCAGTTCGCCGGCGATGACTTCCGCCGCCACGTGGCCTTCGTGCACCGCCTTGTGGGCCAGCATGGGCTGGCCGACGATGTCGCCGATGGCGAACACGCTGGGCACGTTGGTGCGCATCTGCACGTCGACCGGGATGAAGCCGCGGTCGCCGACGATGACACCGGCGTTCTCGGCGCCGATCTTCTTGCCGTTGGGCGTGCGGCCCACGGCTTGCAGCACGAGGTCGTAGCGCTGGGGCTCCTTGGGGGCGCCCTCGCCTTCGAACGTGACCCAGATGCCGTCGGGCTTGGCTTCGGCGCCCACCGTCTTCGTGTTCAACAGGATGTTGTCGAAGCGGTGCGCGTTGAACTTCTGCCAGACCTTGACGAGGTCGCGGTCGGCGCCCGTCATCAGCGTGGGCAGCATCTCGACGACATCGAGCCGCGCGCCCAGTGTGGAGTACACCGTGCCCATCTCGAGGCCGATGATGCCGCCGCCGACGATGAGCATCTTCTGCGGCTTGACGTCCATCTCCAGCGCGCCGGTCGAGTCGACGATGCGCGGGTCGTTCGGCAGGAAGGGCAGGCGCACGGCCTGCGAGCCGGCCGCGATGACGACACGCTTGAAGGCGACCGTCTGCGCTGCGCCGGTCTTGGCCTGGCCCACGGCACCCTCGGTCGCCTCGACCTTCAGGTGCTGGGCGTCCAGCAGCGTGCCAACACCGCGCAGCACCGTCACCTTGCGCATCTTGGCCATGGCGGCCAGGCCGCCGGTCAGCTTGCCGGTGACCTTGTTCTTGTGGGCGCGCAGCTTGGCGATGTCGACCTTGGGCTCGCCGAAGGCCACGCCCAGGTCGGCCATGTGGCTGACCTCGTCCATGACGGCCGCGACGTGCAGCAGCGCCTTGGACGGGATGCAGCCCACGTTCAGGCACACGCCGCCGAGCGTCGCATAACGCTCCACCAGCGCGACCTTCAGGCCGAGGTCGGCCGCGCGGAAGGCGGCCGAGTAGCCGCCGGGGCCGCCGCCGAGGACGACGAGGTCGAAGGCCTGGTCGGCGCTGCCGGAGTACGTTGCCGCAGCCGGTGCCGGTGCAGCAGCTGCAGGAGCGGGTGCAGGCGCTGCGTTAGCAGGTGCCGCTGCTGCCGGCGCGGGAGCAGCCGCGTCCGCGGACTCCAGCGTCAGCACGACCGAGCCCTTGGCGACCTTGTCGCCGATCTTGACGCGCAGCTCCTTCACCACGCCGGCGGCGCTGGAAGGAATCTCCATCGACGCCTTGTCGCTCTCGACGGTGATGAGGCTCTGCTCGACCTTGACGGTGTCGCCGGCCTTGACCAGCACCTCGATGACGCCGACTTCGTCGAAATCGCCGATGTCGGGAACTTGAACTTCAATGATGCTCATGTCGGTCTCCGCTCAGAGGGCGATCCGGCGGAAGTCCGCCAGCAGCGACGCGAAGTAGACGTTGAAGCGAGCCGCCGCCGCGCCGTCGATGACGCGGTGGTCCCAGCTCAGCGACAGCGGCAGGATCAGGCGCGGCTGGAAGGCCTTGCCGTCCCACACGGGCTCGATGGAGCTCTTGCAGACGCCCATGATGGCCACTTCCGGCGCGTTGATGATGGGCGTGAAGTACTTGCCGCCGATGCCGCCCAGCGACGAGATCGAGAAGCAGCCGCCGCTCATGTCGGCCGGGCCCAGCTTGCCGTCGCGCGCCTTCTTGGCCAGCTCCGACATCTCGGCGCTGATCTGGAAGATGCCCTTCTTGTCGGCGTCCTTGATGACGGGCACGACCAGGCCGTTGGGCGTGTCAGCCGCGAAGCCGATGTGGAAGTAGCTCTTCAACACCAGCGTGTCACCATCGAGCGAGCTGTTGAACTCGGGGAACTTCTTCAGCGCCGCGACGGCCGCCTTGATCATGAAGGCGAGCATCGTGACCTTGATGCCGGCCTTCTCGTTCTCCTTGTTGAGCTGGACGCGGAAGGCCTCCAGCTCGGTGATGTCCGCGTCGTCATGGTTGGTGACATGCGGGATGACCACCCAGTTGCGGTGCAGGTTGGCGCCCGAGATCTTCTTGATGCGGGACAGCTCCTTGCGCTCGACCGGGCCGAACTTCTCGAAGTCGACCTTGGGCCAGGCGAGCACGGACAGACCGCCACCACCGCCGCCCGCAGCGGCTGCGGGCGTGACGGCCTTCTGGGCGGCCGTCTGCACCGATCCGGACATGACGGCCTTCACGAAGCCCTGCACGTCGGCCTCGGTGATGCGGCCCTTGGCGCCGCTGCCCTTGACCTCGGCCAGCGGCACGCCCAGCTCGCGGGCGAGCTTGCGGATGCTGGGCGAGGCGTGCGGCAGCTGGCCCGTGGGCGCGGTGGGCTGGTGCGCCGGCAGCGCAGCGGCGGGCGCTGGCTTGGCTTCGGCCGGCGCAGGTGCCGGGGCAGCGGCCTGGGCCGGCGCGGCAGCGGGCGCCGCGGCGGCAGGCGCCGGTGAGGCACCGCCGGCCGCCTTCACGCGCGCCAGCGGGGAGCCCTTCTTGACCTTGTCGCCGACCTTGACCAGCAGTTCCTCGACGACGCCGGCCGACGACGACGGGATTTCCATCGAGGCCTTGTCGCTCTCGACGGTGATCAGGCTCTGCTCGACCTTGACGGTGTCGCCGGCCTTGACCAGCACCTCGATGACGGCCACTTCGTCGAAGTCGCCGATGTCCGGCACCTCGATGGTGACCGAGCCGCCCTGCGCTGCAGCGGGCGCAGCAGGCGCGGCAGCGGCGGGTTCGGCCGCGGCAGGTGCCGGAGCTGCGGCAGCCGGTGCCGCGGCAACGGGTGCGGGAGCCGCAGCGCCCTCGCCTTCCACGACGACCAGCACGCTGCCTTGCTTGACCTTGTCGCCCACGGCGACCTTGATCTCCTTGACGACGCCGGCCTGCGACGACGGGATCTCCATCGACGCCTTGTCGCTCTCCACCGTCACCAGGCTCTGCTCGACCTTGACGGTGTCGCCGACCTTGACCAGCACCTCGATGACGCCGACCTCGTCGAAATCACCGATGTCCGGAACTTGAACTTCAACCAATGCCATAACTGTGTCTCCAGCTTGGGGCCACTTGGAGTCTTCGCCCACGACGCAAGCGTCATGAGCTTCGCCCCAAGATCAACCCCGTCGTCCGCTTACGCGTACAGGGGGTTGATCTTGTCAGCGTTGATGCCGTACTTGGCAATGGCCTCGGCCACGCGCTCGTTCGGCACCGCGCCGTCGTCCGCCAGCGACTTCAGCGCGGCGACGACGATGTAGTGACGGTTGATCTCGAAGTGCTCGCGCAGCTTGGAGCGGAAGTCGCTGCGACCGAAGCCGTCGGTGCCCAGCACCTTGTACGTGCGGCCCTTGGGCACGAACGCGCGGATCTGCTCCGCGTAGTTCTTCATGTAGTCCGTGGAGGCGATGACCGGGCCCTTGGTGTGGCCCAGCTGCTGCGTCACGAACGGCACGCAGGCGAGTTCGGTCGGGTGCAGCAGGTTCCAGCGCTCGGCGTTCTGGCCGTCGCGGGCCAGCTCGTTGAAGCTCGGGCAGCTCCACACGTTGGCGCCCACGCCCCAGTCGTCTTCCAGCAGCTTCTTCGCGGCCTGGCTCTCGCGCAGGATGGTGCCGGAGCCCAGCAGGTTGACGGCGACGGGCTGGCTCGCGTCGGCCTCTTCCAGCAGGTACATGCCCTTGAGGATCTGCTCCTCGGTGCCAGCCTTCAGGCCGGGCATCGGGTAGTTCTCGTTCAAGAGGGTGATGTAGTAGAAGACGTTTTCCTGGTCTTCCACCATGCGCTTCAGGCCGCGCTGCATGATGACCGCCACCTCGTGCGCGAAGGTCGGGTCGTAGCTGACGCAGTTCGGGATGGTGCCGGCCAGGATGTGGCTGTGGCCATCCTCGTGCTGCAGACCTTCACCGTTCAGCGTCGTGCGCCCCGACGTGCCGCCCAGCAGGAAGCCTCGCGCCTGCATGTCGCCCGCCGCCCAGGCCAGGTCGCCGATGCGCTGGAAGCCGAACATCGAGTAGTAGACGTAGAACGGGATCATCACGCGGTTGTTCGTCGAGTACGACGTCGCCGCGGCG